>Ga0206130_10002990_pt1 | contig 22762 bp, 21 predicted proteins | sample Helgoland_Spring_9_FD_148637 | JGI IMG/M metagenome (GOLD analysis project Ga0206130, IMG submission 148637) | Pelagic subsurface seawater microbial communities from Kabeltonne, Helgoland, North Sea - Helgoland_Spring_Bloom_20160512_1 | ecosystem: Environmental > Aquatic > Marine > Epipelagic ... | reverse complement strand
AAAAACAATGAACCCATAACATCTTTGTTTTTTTTTTCATATTCCATTGATTGCAAATTACTTTTGTGTTGTTTATTTATCATCTGTGTTTTATGATTTTCAAATTTGCGATTTAAATGTTGTAAAGACTGTGTTTCGGTCATAGGCTCAAGACTTTGAGTATTGCGATGACGATTGTACTGTTCTATGGAGCCAAACGTTTTCATTTGACCATAATCGCTCTCACATACATCCATTATGGTTTGGTCCTTGTGTACTTTTCGCAGGTCATCAAATTTTAATTTATCAAAAATATTACTACCGCAATAGGTGGTATCATCATCATCGTCATATAATTTCGTACCCATACTATGTGTCAAATCTTGCACATCTTTGCGAACAATAATATCTTGATTGTTCTGCTTCATTTGTCTAAACATTTGGCCCATATTAGATGCATTAATATTTTGTTTAGATTCAAACTGAGTTGTTTCATTTTCAAACCAAGAATTTTTGTCGGGGTCTGGTTTATGTACCATATTTTCTTCAAACAACTTATTAAATTCGTGTTGAAATTTATGAGAATTTGTTTTCTTTATTTTTTCTTTAATTTTCTCATTTTCAACCGAGTTATTGAAAGGTGCATATGGTTTATCTTGTACGGTTTGATTTTGTTTGTTTTGTTCATTATAAAAATTCAATACAATATCAAAAGCTTGTTTGTAGAAAAGAAAATATTCTTTGGGGAGCCTAGACTTATCGGGATGTGTCATTAATGTTTTCTTTTTCGCATTTTTCATTTCTTCTATTGAAATTGTATAATCGTGAATGTTAAACAGTTCAAGAATGTCTTTTAATGAATACATGGAAACATCTAAATTATGTGGTTGATTCATTTTGTAAAATAATTAGACTTTTAATTTATCATTAAAACAAATATAAATGAAATATATTTATATTTATATACGATGATTACCTCGATTGAAAACAAGACAGCGTTAATTGAGTTACTAAATAACAATAATGGTATTGTGGTGTTAAAGTTTGGAGCGGAATGGTGTGGACCTTGCAACCAAATAGAGTCAATGGTAATCGACTGGTTTCATAAAATGCCAGACACCGTACAAACTGGCATTATTGATGTGGATGAATGTTTTGAATTATATGCTTTTTTAAAACAAAAGAAAATGATACAGGGTATTCCTGCAATTTTTCGATATAACAGTGGAAACAAAAATTATATTCCGGATGATATGGTTAGTGGGACAAATAAAGACGAAATAGACCGTTTTTTCACATCAATCTTAAAATACGATTAAATTACTTTTTGGATTTTCCGGTGTTCTTAGATTTTTTATGTGTTTTTTTCAGTCTCTTGGTTTTATTTTTGCCCCCTTTCAGTTTTTTTGATTTAATATGTTTTTTTGATTTTTTAGTTTTCCCCCCGGTTTTTTTCTCATCTGGTTGTTCACCGGTAATGGTGGCAAACGCCTGGTCCATTAATGAAGGTTTTTCTTCACCGTCCTTTACATTATCCTCAGTTTTACTTTCGGGTGCTCCCGTAATTGACGAAAAAAATGATTCCTCTTTTTTTTCCTCGGGTTCGGGCTCAGGTTCGGGCTCAGGTTCGGGCTCAGGTTCGGGTTCAACTTCGGGCTCGGCTTCGGCTTCGGGCTCAGGTGCAGACGATGTGTCTTCTGTTGTGTCGGTGGAATCATCATTCTTATCCATCATCGTTACATATGCTAACATCATTGCACTAACGCCAATTAAACCATACGCTGTCCACGGTATACTGTCTTCGATTGCACTTGGCATATTATACTATATAAATACATTTTATTGATCATAAAATATATTATCAAACGAGATTATATTTACTAAAATACATATTACTTAGTTTGGCGTGTTGATAGTTCTACACATTGAATAACCCGGACAATCATAAACCAAAACTTCGCCATTTTTATCTATCATTAAATCACATTCTCGGTGCCGTTCCTTACTGGCAGTTGTATGTATATTTTTTGCTCCACAGTGCGGGCATATTAGGATGACACTTGGGTAAGAAGATGAATCTTCACTCCACCAGGCAAGTTGTTCTTTTAATTTATTCCATTCGGCATCAGTTCCAGTAAATTTAGGTTTATTTGGTCCAAATTTGTATTCCATTGTAATGAGTATGACAAATATCTTTAAGTCATTTGTCGATTTTTAAATCTTCAACGGTTTAACATTTACAAATAAAATGTTATATAGTTTTATAGTATATAAAATTATATGAATAAATATGAATTGAAAAAAAAATATATGCAACAATTTTCGTCAAAAAATCAATCAACCGTAGCAGCATCGGTAGATGAAATCGCACTTGATGAATGTAGTGATAATGAATATGAAGAAATAGATTTGTTGAAAAGTTACAAATATTTATTTCAGGACGTATTACAGAAAGATATAGCCGTGTATTTACAGTCTAGAAAAATAGAAACATATAAGATAAACATTGTTGGTTTTAGGATTAATGATGAATTAAAACTGCCCTTTTTAGAATTTCTATTTTTAGAAAATAAAACATTTGATTTGCCGTATTTTGAAATTTCCCCGCAAGATTTAATGATAAAACAAACGGAAAGTAATGTAGAAAATAAATTTATAGAGAGATGTTACGATGAGTTAGAGACACAATATAAACATAAGTTTGAGTCACCCAAATACATAGGATTTAAAAACGTGAATGGAATCTTTTATGCATTTATCTACTTAAACGACGTGTCAACGACTGGAAAATACGTGTTGTATGATGAGATCCGGTATACAAAAACGATAAATGATAAAGATATATCTCAATACGAATTATTCAAATTTAATAATGTGAATCAGTTATTGGCCAAAAAAGGAGGTTTATATGATGTGCCCATGATAGGATATATGTGTAAATACAATGATAAAAATGTATTGACCAATATTGAAACAGGGGATGATGATTTTGAAGAGAGTGTCGAAGACGAAGAGTTTGGAACATATTTTATATTTTCGGAATCACCATTAACGGAAGGAAATCATAAACGTTATGCAATTTTTATGAGCAATATATTATTTTATTTCAAGGATAAACCGGAATCACAAAAAGGAGGAAATGCTGAAAAACCAGTCAAATATGACGAATACAATTCTATTTATTATTATACGAATAATAACGCATTTTATTACGTGAAAGCATTGGAGCAGTTTTGTGAAATATAAAATATTAATAAAATAGATTAATATTTTTATACATTATTGGGACCAACATTATCATAGTCTCTAATGAAAGTGTCAAGTGTATCTTGATTAATAATTTCATCCATATAAGTAGTGACATATGTTATGATTTCTTCGCTAATTGGTTTTCGCCCATATAAATTAGCAAATGACTTAACATATTCAGTGAGTTTTTCTTCATCATCTTTATATTTCTCCGCGGCCATAGTGACGGATTGTCTGAATTTCGATCGCGTGTGTTGTTTTTTCATATCGGTTTCAATAATACTATGTTCCTTTTCTTTGAGCGCGCGTTCTTTTTCTTCAAGTAACAATGTTTGATTATAGTAAAACTGATCGCGGTTATCGTCATCTAAATTGACATCGTGATTATTATGTTCAAATTCTTTATACCAATGATGACGTGCTTCATTTGCACTAACAATAATGTTACAAATATCGGGTTTTTTAAGATTTTCATAACGTTTACGCATGGGTGTACCTTCTTTACCTTTAAAGGTTGTAATAAACTCATTGATGATGTTTTGGTCAATGGGAGGACTTGTTTCCATTAAACGGTCAAATTCTTGTCGGGTGTGTTTCAAAAAACTCGAAGCATCAGATCGCTCGATGGGTGCTTTTGACAATTCAATACGAATATTACGTGCATATTTATCCCAAGCAATAGACATTGCACGATGAGCTTCATTAAGTTCCGCAATTTTTAAATATTGCTGGATGGTGGTTAAAATACCAATAAAGATATTGAGAGAACCAATTGCAATGGGTGCGAGTGGTTTATATGCATCAGGTAAGCTGGTTTGCGCAAATGAAGCGGTACCACTAATTGTAGATAGTACAATTGCCGGAATGGTATACCATGCATTTGCACTCGCATAACGTACGTGTGATCGAGAATGTAACCATTTGTAACATTGAGCAGCGTCACACCATTCGACTAAAATCATTTCATTTTCGGGAGACCATTCGATTTTAATTGTCGCTTCGGTTGGTACAACAGAACCTACCTCGTCGTCTTTTAATGTATTAGTTAATTGTTTTGGTTGTTGTATTTGTTCTTCTTGTTCTTGTTCTTGTTCTTCTAGTGGCATTATATATATTTTACAATATATATAATTTTACAATATATATAATTTTACAATATATATAATTTTACAATATATAATTTTATTTAGAATTGGTATTCATTTGATATCTCAGTTTGAACAACTGTATCGGGAACAACAATGGAGGGTTTAGTATTTAAATGTTTAATTTGTTGAGCAACGTTAGGTGACGAAGATGGATGTTGTATTTCAACGACTTCCAATGAGTGTATTGAATGTGTATGAGAAATATTACCGGTATAATTGCTATGAATACTATTGTCATCTACATCATTAAATACATTTCGAACACTTGTTTCCGCATTATTGAAATTAACGTTTTTTTCTCTACCCTCCCAATGTGTATTGGCTAAAATTTCACTATTATTACCAATAGATTCTTCGTCGTCATCAATTGTTTGGTTAACACTAATATCGTCAATGGAGAAGCTTTCATTAGTTCGTATATTGTCATCCACTTCTTGATAGAAATTTTTAAATTTCATATACATACGTTTTAAATGGCGACGCTGAGAAATATGGAAAAATGCAATATAGTTCATGTAAAGCAAAATTTGTTCATTAAGTATTTTATTTTCATAATTGAGAGTATTTAAAAAATTAGAAATAGAGAAACCAATGTTGTGGTCGTGGTTATAATTTTCAATTGAATTGTGACGTTTACTAAATTGTTGAAATAATATACGAATAACGTTCAAAATCTCGGTATGAATGTCCTTAATATCATTTATTTGATATTCTAAAAATGGCTCCAAATCTTTGTAAGGTGTATACTCTCGGTGTTCAAAATTATCCAATTCGATTGTTTTATTTTTAACACTTTCCATAATAATCATAAAAAGTTTGTAATAATCACAGTACATACGGTTATTTATAAATTTCAATCCTTTTTCTAAATTATCATATTCCAGTTGAAATGATTTATATTGAAAGTAAAAGGAATCTAGACAAAACAGGAATACTTTTTTTTTGTTGTCTTTAATAAGGTCCATATATGCAGTTTTCAACCGATTAAGTTTTACTTGTGCAGTTTTTTGTATACTTTCACTTTCTTTTATAATACGTAATATGCAATTGAAACTGGTTACTAAATTTTCAATTTGAAATGCCTGAGTGTTTGTATTATCCATATAATTAATGATTATATATAAATTTAATTATTTTATGTGTTTTTAATATGAAAAAATTATGTATATTAATCTATAATGGAATCGGACGACGCAAATATTAAGATATGCACGGTTATTTGTGACATGATCAATGATTTGCAGACGACATTTCCAGAGTTTACGGACGATTTGCAAAATATTAAGAGCACAATGGATGATGTTGCCGGAAAAACTGCAATTATCGAGTACTGTTTAAAGGTATATCCTCAACGATTTTTTGATATATTATATAAGAATGATGAAATGTTTACAGATAAGGAAATAAATACCGAATTTTTGCCAAACATTGATTTTGTTCATTTAATAAAAGCAAAGGATGTAACAGAAAATACCCAAAATGCGATATGGAAATATTTGCAAATAATTTTGTTCTCTATTGTGGGTTCATTGAAGGATAAGGAGGATTTTGGAGACGCTGCATCATTGTTTGCCGGAATACAGGAGGATGATTTGCAAGATAAGATGAAAGAAGTTTTTGAAAATATGGAAGGTTTCTTTACAAATTTAAATGATGATGACTCACAAAAAGAAGAAGGTGTAAAAGAAGAATCAAAAGACGGAACAAGTGGGATGCCCCAGATGCCAGATTTAGATGGTATTCGCGACCATTTACAAAACCTATTTAATGGTAAAATCGGTGGGTTGGCAAAAGAAATGGCAGAAGAAATTTCGGGGGATTTTCAAAACATGTTTGGTTCAGAAGAGAATTTTGCAAATGTCCGTTCAACAAAGGATATATTTTCTAAATTAATTCGCAATCCAAACAAAATCAAGGATATTATTAAAAAGGTGACAACAAAACTTGAAGAGAAAATGAAAAGTGGAAATGTATCAAAACAGGAGTTAATGACAGAAGCCAGTGAAATTATGAAAAAAATGAAAGAAATGGGAAATGGAGGTGAGTTTGAAGAAATGATGAAAAATATGGCGAAAACGATGGGTGGAAAGGGTGCCCGTTTTAATAAAAGTGCATTTGACCAAATGGCAAAACAAGGACAAGAGCGTGAGCGATTGTTAAAGAAATTAGAAGAACGTCGTAAGGCGAAAATCGTGGAGGAAAATAACAAAACGATATTTAAGATCGATGGAGAAACGCAAGCAAAGTCGACATTATCTAATGACGAAATGGAAAAAATGCAAATGGAAATGGACAGTGAGCACAAATCACAGAAACCAACACCAAATAAAAAAAAGGGAAAAAAGAAGAAGGGGAAAAAATAAAAGGTTAATATATAATGGGAATTTTTAAATATTTAAATTTAAAGGTGTTGATATTAAGTTTTGTGTTTGGACTATTTGCAATGGAAATTATTATGCCCGAAAAGCAAACCGTATTAGTTTATCCTACGCCCGAAAATGTGAATGATTTACAATATGAAGACAAAGTGGGAAATTGTTTTGTACCCCTGCAAGAGGAAACAGATTGTGCCGGAAAATATGAAGAAATACCAATGCAAAAGTAATAAATATAAATATGTTATTTATATATATATAAATGAATTTCAAAAGATTATTACATACAGATTTAGGTCAAATATTTATTTCGTTATTTTTAGGTCTTGGAATTGCAACTTTATTTAGAAAAGTGTGTAATGATAAAGATTGTTTGGATTTTAAAGGACCTGTCTTGCAGGATTTCAAAGACAATAAGTATAAATTCAATGGCAAATGTTATAAATATTCTACCACATCGGTATCTTGTGATGAAAATAAAAATACAATTAAAGTGAATTAATTCGTTTTATCTATATATTTGACTATATACGTAAATATATATATGGAAAATACAACACGTATTGCCGAACTACCTATACAAGGAGATAATGGAAGTTTACAAAACGTATTAGAACAAACGAATCTAGAACAAACGAATTATAATCCGATAAACATACATCCCAATCCTTACGGGATATCTGAGAAAAACCCAATAATGGAGAATCCAGTACATCAGGAACGCCCTGCGCAAAAAAATGTGCATTTCCAGGAAGAAATACCCGAGAATTATAGAAATATGATTAGTACTCAGGATACACATAGTTTACCATCACGCGATATTCCAATGGATAACACAGTGTATACCCAAGACGAAGAAATACAACAAAATTATATCCCAAATAAAAAAATACCTGACTATTTGGGCAGTTATGATGAAGAAGAACGAAAAGTGCGGGCATATGAAAAGGAAAAACATCATAAAAAAATGTTGGATATTATTTTTGAGGAAACTCAACTGGCTGTTTATGTAGCAATTCTATTTTTCCTATTTCAAACCTCTGCATTCCGTAAGTTAATCTGGAATCACTTTACGTTTTTACCCATATTAAACAGTGATGGAAATATAAATGTAAATGGTATTATATTTAAAAGTGTCCTATTTGGTTTGGTATTTTATATTACTCAAAAATTTGCGAGTTATTTGTCGGAATTTTGAAATGTTTATGTAAATGATATAATAATAGTATATTATTACTATTATTAATACGATTGTAAATGGGTAGATATTACTGTGGTGATATTGAGGGTAAATTTTGGTTTGGGGTTCAAAGTAGTGATGATATTAGTACACTGGTGTCGCACGATGACCCCCTACAACCTTATATATGGAAATCGTGCGGTTGCGATGTAGATATAGATGTTCCAGAAACCGAAAAATATTGTAAGACTTGTTTTTCATCTAAAAATCAGCACATTGAGACAGTTGAGGATGAAGGAGATTATGAAAATGGGTTACTCTATTTTGAAGGAAACTCGATTGTTTATAATTTAGATAAAGACTCCCATTATCAAGAGTTGGTTGATAATATGAATACTTTGAAACAAAGTATCCCCGAGGGTATAATTGCTGAATTTGATAATATAGAACAAACTGATAAAATATTAAATGCATTTTCGGGCGTATTTAATCATATCTGCGATAATATGAATAAATACATAAAATTCGAGAATGAAATAGAAAACCACAAATGTTGTACATTAGTCGCAAGATATACATTGGGGTTTCAAATTGAATATTGTCTTCGAAATAACTCATTTTGTGTTGTCCAATGTGAAATTTAATACAAAAATTCGGTATTTTTCCTTGTTTTATTGAATGCCTTTTTGTATTTCTTCGTAATTTTCTTTCCTTTTTTTAATCGCGTTGATTTGGTAATTTTCCCATTGGCCGGATTGTATTTTAAAAACCATTCTTTGTATTCTTGCGAATCTTTTTTATTAGACAGACGTTTAAACGCTTCGGATTTATCCTCACGTATTTCTTCAATACTTTTTTGTTTACCATAACAAAACATAGAGAACCTTTTTAATAGCCCTTTACTTGATAAACGGTTTTTGGCCTCCACATCAAACAGATATTTTACCATACACATTAAACGGTCCTTACTGTAATGTTGTAATTTTGCATACGCGAATGCCAAATAAAATGTCATTATAGTATCAATTGTCGCTACTTTTATTTTTTTATTATTTATTAAAATTTTATTATAACTGTGACACGCAACCGGTTTATAAACAAATAATACTTTTTCACCATTTACTTGCAGTTCAAAATGTTCGGATATCATTTCATCGACGCCATTATGTTTAATAATTTTACTATTTTTGAATCCTTTTTGAATAAGATGTTCTTTTAAAAAATTAATAGTTTTCTCGGGGTGGGTAGCCAATACATCAAAATCGGGAACGCGCTTTACGACGGTACTTGTATCAACCATATAGCGGGAAAACAGAGATGTTGCATATCCCCCGAAAAACACAACTTGTTGTTCGATAAGACTATCACGTATAATATCGTGTAACAGTTCTCCATTTTCTTTTAAAGATTTCATTTTTCTTTGAAACTCAACCGTATTACACGATACATTGGATTTCATTGGATAATATTTTGTTAATAAAACCAGACGTTTGAGAACCTTTTCCCATCGAGAAACGTCCCCCATTGGGCGGGATAATTCTAAATACATATTCATTCTTAAAAAATCAGCAGGACAATAGTGAATACCCATAATAACAATGGCATCTTTTGACACCGCTTCATATAAACCTTTATGAATTTGTGTAATGTCGGCAATAGGAATGAAATTCACATACACTTTGAACGTACCTTTATGAACACCAGATTTAGCCTCAACGTCATTATATCCCAATTTATAATAAATGTTTGCCAATTCAACCGCGTCTTCTAAAGCGTTTGGGCTATAAAAATCGTAATCGGGGATTTCAATATCTCTGTCGTAAAACTGAGCATCCGGTGGTAATATATTATTGATAGCAGTACCACCATAACAAACTAATTTTTTGCGCTTTAAGAATTCTTCAACGACTTTTATAATGGATTCGACATTTTCACTGTTTGCCATCTTTTTCTTTTGAATATTTTCACTTTCATCGACAGCTTGACGCAAAATAGCCAATTCACATTCGCGATATGACATTTTATTATTACACACTTCGTTGTGATATTTTTTGATTTCCTTATTCATAATTATATACAATAGTTATATAATTATTGCTGAATCCGTTTAATAAACGCCATAGCGATATAATATGGAATAAATGCCGATTTATGCTGCGAAAAGAAATTCTCGCAAATGTCTAACTGTTCATCTCGCATATAATATCGATAGCACAACATTTGTACATTATAATTATCAGTATACGTATAAATATTAGGATGTGCAACATCACTTGACGTAAATACATTATCATCAATCTCGGCACTAAAGTATTCGGGGACGGCAATTGTGAGCGTATCAACATCCACAGTATCATCTTCCATAACCGTAAGTATTTTCCCTTTTTTTGTTTCTAAAAATTCTAAATATTTTCTCTTAGTAGACATACTCGAGTTCGATGTTAAATTAACATATTTTGTTAAATCATAACACGTATCACTATTTGGGTTTTTACATTCACTTAACTCTTTATATTTGGGATGTATATCATTGTCAAAAATAATGACAGCTTTCCCCATAACATCATTGAATGTTGTGCTTGGGTTTAATTCGCGTTTATATAGACGATGGCTTAATGAAACGTCAATAGATTTTGCAATTTCAGTATAAACTCTTTCGTCATCACTTTTAACACGTAGTTGAATAAAAATAGGGTCTTTCTGGCAAGGTGCTGGATTTGAAAATGCAAAACTATTTACAGCAGACAACACATCACTCAATAATATTTTATTATTTGTATCGAGTAATGTATATTCTGGGTCGGTTGTTAGAGCGACATACGGTTTATCATCTAAAAATACAACTTCAAAATCTAAAAAGCGACACCCGCGTGATATAACAAATCGCAACATATCAATACTCACAAACTTACCACTAATAGCACTATTATAACTTGATTTTACAATATATTGATTAATAGGCATCATAATGTCTCCATTAAAATTAGTAATACCGTGATTGGAATTATATTTGACATCTTTGTATTCCCCGGAAGGTGTGTTCATTACAAATGTCTCGTATGTTGAAATATATTTTAAATATAAATCATTTAACACGTAAAGTAGAATAAGTGTTGTTATGATTAATATGATAATTTTATAATATTCCATATTTAATATATAAATATATTATAAAATAAAACTATATATTATATGGCAGGTGGATTACTAAATTTTAAAGCAGAAGGAGCAAATAACGTAATTTTAAATGGAAACCCGAGCAAAACATTTTTCAAAGTTGCATATTCAAAATATAGTAATTTTGGATTACAAAAATTTCGCATTGATTATGATGGTTTACGTGAATTGCGTCCATTTGAAGAATCCAAATTTACATTTAAAGTGCCGCGTTATGCCGATTTATTGATGGATACATATTTATCTGTTACATTGCCGAATATATGGAGTCCCATATATCATCCCACCGAAAATACTAATAATCGATGGTCACCTTATGAATTTAAATGGATACGAAAATTAGGCGTTCACATGATAAAAGAGGTTACAATATCGTGTGGTTCACAAACAATACAAAAATATAGTGGTGAATATTTGGATGCATTGGTCGAGCGGGATTTTAGTGCTGAAAAAAAGGATTTATTTAATGTGATGACAGGTAATGTGCCTGAATTATATGATCCGGCAAACGTTCACGGTCGCGCAAATACATATCCATCTGCATTTTATACCGGAAATGATACGGTGGGTTCTGAGCCATCTATACGTGGTAAAACATTATATATACCATTAAATACTTGGTTCTCGCTGGATAGCAAATGTCCATTGCCATTGATCAGTTTACAATATAATCAAATCGAAATAAGTGTAACAATGCGCCCAATACAGGAACTCTTTCAAATTCGTGATGTATTTGATCAGACATATAATTTTCCATATGTAAAGCCTGATTTGAATGAAAATCGTTTTCAAATATATCGATTTTTACAAAGCCCTCCCAATGTGTTTTTAGATTCGGAGAATTATGGCAATAAAATCAGTACGTGGAATGCAGATATACATCTAATGTCGACATATTGTTTTTTGTCGAAACAAGAACAACAAAAATTTGCATTGGAAGACCAGATATATTTAATAAAGGAGGTGCACGAGCATAAATATGAAAATGTAACCGGAACACGAAAATTAAAAGTACCAACGAATGGTATGGTTTCAAATTGGATGTGGTTTATGCGGCGTAATGATGTACATTTAAGAAATGAATGGTCTAATTATACAAATTGGCCTTATTACACACAACCCGGCGATATTGAATTGGCGCCTCGTGATATAGAAAGTATAACCATCGCGGGAGATGTACCAAATAATTACGGACCAGGAGTTGACTGGGTCGATGGTCGTAACACTGGGTTCTATGTAACTGGAAATTTCAAATCAGTAAATCGAAGAGAAATAATGGACACGTTTGGTATATTAATGAATGGCGATTATAGAGAAAATATGCAAAATCGAGGGGTATTTGATTATGTTGAAAAATATGTTCGTACGGGTGGGTATGCACAGGAAGGGTTGTATTGTTATAATTTTTGTTTAAATACAAATCCGTATGATTATCAACCATCTGGTGCATTTAATATGAGCAATATTAAAACAATTGAAATAGAGTTAACAACCCACGTACCTGATATTGATTTAGTAAATTCCCGGTATGATGTAATATGTGATTTAGAGGGCAATGCAATAGGAACACGTAAATCGAGTTATCAACTATATGACTATAATTATAATTTAACATTGTTCGAGGAACGCTATAATGTATTGTCATTTATGGGCGGTAACTGTGGTTTAATGTATGCCCGTTAGTTTGCATTTATTTTTATATGATTTATATATAAATGAATGATAATAATATAATTTGGAAACATTTGAAAAAATACGATAAAGAAGGTTTCCAAAACGATGTATTAATTGACAAGTAAAAAAAAATAAAATTAAAAAATGATAAATCGTTTGAAAATTTTACAAATAGTGAAAAAATCGAAACGGTTCACGATAAAATCCCGAAAAAAATGAAAAAGAAAACGAAAAAACGTGAACCGGTAGAGGGGTTCGGGCCGCGTCCAATGATCGCCCGTATACCACCATACGAAGCAGATGAAACGGATGATTACGAAGGAGATGATGATGGACATTTTGAAAAAGCATACGGTGGACCCGACGACAAAAGACCAAATGTGAATATGTATGATATACGCAATACTTTAATCGATATGGTCGATTTTATATTTAATATGTTCAGGTATATGATTGCATTTTTAGCATTTCTTATTGTTAGAACATTTAGTTCATCGAATAATATAACATTTAATAAAAATAAAAGGAAAAAGAACAAGGATGAATCAGAATACGAACACAATGCTAGGGTAGAAGAAGAAACAAAATATATGCAGGAACGTTCGGAAGACAAGTATTTTTATATACGAACAAAAAATAAAGACGGTTATATTGACCCGTTTGTATTCTTTAAAGATATAAAATACTTAACAGATGGCAATGTTGGTAGTGGGGGATTCATAAATGACGTGCATTATATAATAAATAAGTTGCAGCTAACATTGAGTTTAATGTTTTCGTTTGTATTTACCTATTTGATTTATTTTGTAACATTTTATAGTGAATATAATGATAATACATTGGATGGTCGAGGTGTATTAAACATTTTTGAGGATAAGGATGGTGAATATGTTCCAAGAAAAAAATACGAAACAAATAAAACAGATGAGGAGATTGAAACCAATGATTATGGAGATCGTATTAATTTTGAACCGTTTATTAGTTATGATAAATTAGTGAGAATGTTTTGTAATGTACCAAGTACAGACGACAATATGTCAGGCGGTAATAATGGTGAGAATATAAAGGATTTTAGTACACAAAAAATGACACAAGTAAGTGGATATCTAATGAATATTATTTACACGATTATATACTTTATGATAATAGGTCCAATAAAAGCGTGTGATTATATACATTGGCTTCTATTGGTATATATACCCAATTTATTTTTAGGAAATGTCGGTATATTACCATTAGATGATTGGTGGGAAAAGCCGCCAAAAATTGGGTTTGGGTTTGTTCAGTTTATTTCCAAAAACATTTATTCAAATGCCAGCTTATTTTTGGTTTTATTTTATTTAATATTTGAAGTAGTGCATAAATCAGGTTCCGCAATAAAAGATACATTTAAAGCGGGTTTAATGGGAGAGATGCCTGCAAATATCGTTGGGGTGTATGTAATGGGTATATCATTATTTATATTGTTCGAGTTTTTGTATGGAGCGTATACGCAATTATTTTCAGATACAACCCCAGTGAGTAATATGATTGGTGGAAATGCTGCGGCTGCAGCGTCAATCATTGACGGTCTTCCTGCAATTCCCGAATTTCCTGCAATTCCCGCAAACCCGTCAATGTTAAATCCCAATAAAGATACGTGTTCATCCAAACATTTAGACGAAACAGTGCCAAAAACGCCATTTTGGATTCCAACCACACCTGATCCAGTGAAAGCATTTCCTTTTATTATTTTTTGGATGGCATTCGTAATCGTTATTAATATAATTATTTTAATTATTGTGGTGTTATGTCTATTTATATTATCGCCACTTGCCGTGATATTGTATTTATTTTCGATACCATTTAAAGTCATATTTAATACGATGGGTATCGAAAACGATAACATATTTGTTTTAATGCTTAAATATATTGTTCCGGGTACGAACCCAACAAATCTTCAAACGCGTATTAATACATATTGCGAACTTAAACGAAATGAAATGTTTGAATTAAAATATCAAGACGTGATTGATCGAATATTAACGGATAATTAAATAAGAAAATGTATAATTTAATATATTTATATAATAAATTATGAGTATTGTTAATCTAAGAGAGAAGGCAAATCTCTTTAATAATACAGATTTTGGAATAGATATAGACGATGTAAAAAAACAGGAAAATAAAGAAAACCAAAGCGGGGGCATTAATAATGTGTTTTCGTCAATCTCAACGGCACTGTTTAGATACTTAAAATATTTCATTGTATTTTTCTTTTGTTATTATATTATCGACGATTGTTCAAATGGGATAATACAAGATAAATTACTTAATAAAATTGTATCTAATTTAATGATTTGTATATCTCTAATTACGTTAGGTTTAGCATATATAGAATACAATAATCATTCTTATTTTAAAACGGATATATTTTTAAAAATGTTAGGAATAAAGAGCGATTCAATTATTTACAAAAATAATAGAGATGACAGTAGTAATCAAGAGGGTGGAAACGAACTAAAAAAATTTAGAAATAATTTAAATAAATTATGTTATGACGTATTGGTAAAAGAGGTGAATAGTTATACAACGATTACGCCGAATATTATGAATTATATTAAGTTTTGGTATATTTGGGGTGCAAATAGATGGGATAATTTAATCGAACAATTATTATCTAAGGAGACGGAAACTGATATACGGTGTCTTATATATGTGAAAAGAGACAAAGATAATGGCGAATGGGTATCCGGGATATATAATAATAGTTCAGACAGTCCAGGATTAAAAATAGACAAAGATTTAAATTTGGTTACAAATAGTGCACCCGCATCCAATATAAAAATAAACTTGGCAGAAGCAGAATCTGGCGGGATAAATGCGAAATTAAAGAACGTCGTAGTAAATCAAGATTCGGATGTTATAAAATGGCCATTCGGACCGGATACAATGTATACCATAGGGTCAATGAGAAATTTTTTCGATATTAATTTATTTAACGGAAGTAATAAATTAAATTTAACGAATTTACTAAGAAAAGCAATTTACGCAACGAAAATAAAAACACGATTTGATGGTTACAGGTCATTAAGGTCTACTGATTTTGAGACATATAAAGAGTTATTTACACAAGGGAATAGTATTCAAACCAAATATAATTCCGGAATAGACAAAGAGGACCCAATGAGTAAAGAGCAGGAGATGAATGTATCTGCAAGTGGAAGTGCTGATAATGTATTTGGAAGTTTGGGTAATGCAATTGGAAATATATTAGGTATAACCGAAAAAGAATAAAAATGTTTTACATAATTACTTATTTATATCGTTTAAAACAAATATAAATATATAGTCATATATATTTATATATGACAGGCAAAAAGAAATATTATCCCTTTGTAAGTGTATGTACGCCAACATTTAATCGCAGACCATTTATCGAAAACATGATACGTTGTTATAAAAATCAAACATATCCAAAAAATCGTATGGAATGGATTATAATAGATGACGGCACAGATAAAATACAGGATATACTTGCAAAAGAGAAAATAACCAATTTAAAGTATTTTGCGGTTGAAAAAATGAATTTGGGAGCAAAGCGCAATTTTATGCATACCAAGACAAAAGGTTCATTTATAGTGTATATGGATGATGATGATTATTACCCCCCTGACAGAGTTGAACATGCGGTAGATACGTTACAGGGTGCACCCCAAGCATTATGCGCGGGGTCGAGTGAGATTTATATTTATTTTAAGTCATTAGATAGAATGGTACAATGTGGCCCATATGGACCAAATCATTCAACTGCCGGAACATTTGCATTTAAAAAGGAGTTATTACTCCAAACCAAGTATGAAGATAGTGCAGCATTGGCAGAAGAGCGTTCATTTTTAAAGGAATATACTATACCTTTTGTACAATTAGATCCATTAAAAACCATTTTAGTTTTTTCCCACGAACATAATACATTTGACAAACGTGAGATGTTGAAAAACCCACATCCCGATTTTATGAAGGATTCTACGAAGACGGTAGATACATTTATTCATAGAGCAAATGAAGCAGATATAAAGAAATTCTTTATGGAAGATATAGACGAATTATTAGATAAATATGACGCGGGATTACCTAAAAATAAACCCGAGGTTTTAAAACAAACCGAAGAAATTAAAAAGAAACGTGCCGACATGGAGAAGAAACATACAGAAGATTTAAACAACCAGCCAACCGGAATTGTGATGGATACGAAAGATCAAGGACGTAAGGACCTGACTCGTGGTGAAATCGTAAATATGATTCAAATGTTACAATCACAAAACCAAGGGTTAATTGAAAAATTCAATAACAAACCGGCATTAATAGTAACCCAAAATGGTGAAAATAAAGAACTTGGTCAGCAGGATGTTATTAATATAATAAGCTCGCACCAGACTGAAATTGCTGAGTTAAAACAACAATTACAGGTCTATCAAACACAATTACAGACATTGGATAATTTAAAAACGCATTTTGAAAACAAATGTGTTACATTAAACACCGATAATGAAACGCTAAGCGCAGAGAATACGAAATACAAAGCAAATGAAGATGGTGTATGTGCTGATAAATATTATAAAATGGAAGGAGAATACAATTCATTGTGTATAAAAAACAAAGAATTGGAATTAGAGTTATTTAAATTGCAGACTTCAAATAAAATAGAAGAGCCATTATCCACCCCGAGTATAAAAACATCCATAGATCCAGAATCCTAATTATTCGATTAATTCTTGAATTTCATCCTTTTTAATATTTTTATCCAAATATCGATATATTCGTTTTATATCCAAACGGCATATATCATACTCTTCTAATCTTTTTTCAAGACGAGTTAATACCTCGTGTTTATTAATATCCCCGTATTTTTTTCGCATTTCCTGAAAAAATGTGAATAAATCTTTTTTATCCATTGACAATTTTAAACAAAGGTTAGTAATAAACACACTATTGTTGTATTCCGTAGAATATTTTGTTAATACTTTTGTAAACCGTATATTATCCGTATATGGAATTTGTTTATGGTTGAAGTTATCGTGATATAATTTATTATTATAAAACGTTTTCATTAATGAACTCATTTCATTAAATTGCCATATTTGGTATTGGAACGTAATACGGTCGACATAGTCAGCGTAGCAAATATTATTTAATATTTTATTGTAAAAATCGACACACTTATTAACATCGTCGTGTTTTGATATATTATCAATAACATTTTCGTGCCATAATAAAGCAACAATTGTACGTTCAGTTTCATTCATAAATTGTATATGTTTATCAATGGATACATTGTTATTGAATAAATCGTGAGTAATTTTTTTCGCATCGTCATTATAATGTTTCTTTTGAAAAATTTTATTAAAACTTGTTTCATTCATCAGTTTACTATTGTTTGTATATATTTGTTTAAACATTTTCATTTTTCGTAAATCCTGTTGAATATAATTTAATGCTGTCCTTTTCATTGAATCTGTAAATGTTTTATAATTTGGTATTTCTTTTTTCAAATAACTATTAATTTGATTAGTGGATGGTTGTTTTAATTCATAAATATTACATACCTTCATTAATTCTTTGATTTTTTTATCCATAAAATAATTGCCAATACAAATAATGGGTATATTTGTTTTATGTTCCCCTTTCTGTTTTTTTGTTTTCTTTTGACGTATTAGTTTGATTAATGAACTAATCCCACCCTTATCACCACTATTCATGCCGTCAATTTCATCCATTACGATTACAAGTTTACGTTTTACACCACGCATCATATCTAATACATTTTGACTTGCAATGTGGTCGGACGTTAATGATTCGATTAGATTTTTATTACGTATATCTCCTGCATCATACTTAATCATATCATAATTCAGGTCATTGATAATTTTTTCTACAAACGATGTTTTGCCGCAACCAGGTGCACCATATATATAAATACCCTTTTTATGATTAACATTTTGACATATGCTATCAAAATTTAAAATAATATCTTTGATCTGTGTAGTCAATTGTTGGCGTTCATTTAATACCATTTACTATATTAAATGAACCTTTGTTTATGCGGTTTTAAAACGAATATTTATTTACCAAATGCACTGAAATTGGCAGTTCGTGCAATATAATTACTGGTTTTAGCAGGGAGAGCGCCGTAATAATCGTAATTGGAAACGCTATTTTCATACGAAACACGGGAATCGGGTCCAAACTGAGGAACATTTGCGCCACCTTGTGCGCCACCTTGTGCGCCAAATGACGTATTCATTTGATTATATTGACCCATTTGACTAGGACCTGAACCCAAGTTTTTAATACCCCCATATAAATCTTGTGCGACGGTTGAAATACCTTGACCAACCGAAGAAACCGCAGAACCGGCACCAGAAAGAATGTTACCTGTACCATCATAAATATCCCCCCCGACAGTTTTTATGGTCCCTCCTGCCTGTTGAACAATATTTCCAGCGCCATCATATACATCGGTTGCGACAGTTTGAACTGCATCACCTACAACAGGTATCACATTTCCGGCCCCATCATATAACTTAGTGCTCGCGGTTTTAGCTCCACTGTACACATCTTTAACCGCAGTTTCGGCGCCGGTACCGATTGTTGAAATTGCTTTACCAGTGCCCGATACAGTTTTTTCAACAATTTCGCCAGCAGTATCAATTACTTTAACTGAAACGTTTCCAGTACTATCAATAACCTTAACAATTGCATTACCAAGACTATCAACCGTGCGTATTACAACATTGCCATCGGCGTCGGTTGTTTGCGTAGTCTTTGCATCAGATGTCAACGATGTGCCGGTCGAACCCTGTGTTCCTGAACCGCCATTACCGCCACAATTAGTACAAACACTATTACAATCCCCAACACAACTGGGGCACGTAGGACACACAGGTGGGACTATTTCTGTTTTTAAGATATAATCATTATCTGATGCTTCCGGATTATTGCCCGACCCCCCTCCAACGATCCTTCTAAATATATCGGACGCTTTACCTACTAATTTGTCGGTTTCCGCGCTGTCTAATATATCATTTATTTGTTCAATCGACCGGTTAGTTGTGCCAACCTTACCATTTGTTTGCTCACTGGATTCGATAGTTGTTCCGCCGTTTCCATTTTGTGAATCCACCGAACCATTGGACGATTTATTAATAAATAACGCGTTTGTCATTGTTAAATCATCGTTAAACACTAAAATATAGCTACCATTAGGGGTAAATACATTCACCGTAGGTTTATCAATATAAGGAGCACGAACATCAAATTTATCAATACTTAATGTATCGCTTATTGATGGCTGCGCCCTCGTCTGGTCAATAATAGTACCGTCGTATTTATAGATTTTTAGACGTTCATCATCTATTTTTTTAATAATGTTATAATTGTGCGAATCAAAGTACATTTTATCAACGATAATTTCGTCCAATAATCGGCTGTTGTTGTATGCAGCCAATATTTTACCGGGTAATCCAGTATCCACACCGTCTTTTAATGTTTCAAATCCATTCGCGTCAGTGATTGGCATGATTGTACTGTTTAATATTTTATGTTCAACAACGCCAGTTTTGTTAACTAAAAATGTACCGATATGAAGTGTTTCGCTCATAATATGTATTAATGTATTAGTTGCTGATTCATAAACCGCAACACGATAATTTGAAAATGGGTCAGACGTAGAAAAACTATAAAATCCCTCAGTGGTGTTATATGTTTTTGTACTCGGCTGCGACGTTTTCGGGTCTACTGCGCCAGAATCAGTATCAATTTGAGCCTCGATAATAGCCTTATCTGCACCGGATGATCCTTTGGAGAACACATTCAAATGTGTGTATGTATCCGCAGATTTGGTACCGTCAATATATTCTTCCGATATAACTTCTATAATGTTTTTATTGCTGTTATCAAAGTATAAATTGTCATATAGTTTTTTTAGTGGTTTTGACCCGTGATAACTCAGTATCACTGATTCTTGTAACGGTTGTGTTTGATAGTTATATGTTGAAAATCCTTCATCTATTGGTTTCGTGATATAGCATGATATAACTAATACTACTACAATTACCAATAACAATAAAATCGGTGTTAAACTGAATTTCATTTTAATATATTATATTGTTATAAAAAAAGATGTACGTTAAAAAATGATTTAAATATCATTTTCTAAACAATAACAATAATGTTAGAATACTGTTATGATGAAACTAATTATACTTATGAAATAAGTATTGATGAGGTGGGTAGAGGGTGTATGTTTGGCGATGTTGTTATTGCAAGTACAATTTTACCTAAACCTTGTAATTTCGATATTTCAAATATAAAGGACAGTAAAAAATTTACAAATAAAACAAAATTGCATACCGAAAGTGAAAATATAAAACAAAATGTGTTACATTATCATATTTCTTCTATATCCAATAGTATTATCGACGAGGTAAATATATTACAAGCTGTAATGTTAGGAATGCATAAATGTATTGATAATTCATTAGAATATTTGCAACATGTAACAAATAATAATTTAGATTACAGTAAAGTCCTATTGGTAATAGATGGCAACTATTTCAATCCATATATTACAAGTAGTGGTATAACTATTAATCACGTTACCGTAAAACAAGGTGATAGTAAATATGTCGGGATTGCTGCCGCAAGTATATTGGCTAAATCAGCCCGGGATAACGACATTTGGAAATTATGTGAAACGTATCCATTATTAAAAACGTATTATAATCTACAAAAAAACGTGGGCTATGGTGCAAAGGTCCATATGGACGGAATAAAACAATATGGAATTACAACAATGCACAGGAAATCATTTGGAATATGTAAAACCAGTGATTTAAATGACATAATATGAATATTTATGGTTTAGGTATTTACACAAAAATATTATAATTATATATATAAATTACAATGTCATTTACCCGTTTTCATGATGATGACGCTCGCATAAAAAAGCAATTACAAGAAAGTACATTTGCCGGAAGATATCAGTTAAATGCGCCTGGTCCGGGTGAAAATTTACCATTTATTGAAGATCCTCATATGAGGTTGGAAAAATGGGGTGCAAACAATCGCACAAACGGTGTTGATTTAGAAAGTGATTTGAAAGGGATGAGTCGTAAATATAATCGTGACAATGTAAATGAAAATAATTACAAAGATCATTCGACGTTTACGTTACCTCAAAGCCACTCAATTGAAAAATCATTTGTTGATCAAACTCGCGCAAGTCATCCTGCGTGGACTTATTTAGATGTAGAACAAAACCGCTGGGAACTACCTTTTAATAATCCCCAATCTCATACTGAAAAAACGTTTGAAAATAATAGTAGTTCACGTATTTTAGTAAAAGATAATCATAAATAATATAATTATTTTATATACATATTATAATTATATATGGAAGCTGCTATCCCACTATTTGCATTAGGTTCTCTATATTTTGTAAACAAACAAAATAAGAACAAAGAAAAAAGGGAAGGATTTAATGAATCCAAGTTACCCAATACGAATTTAAAGAATAAAAATTATCCTGATAATTATTCTAATCAAGAATTATCTCAAACCGAACAATTGAGTCAAACACATAAATATGATAACAGTCAAGGTGCTTATACTGATAAATATTTTAACCAATCAATGAAACCCGGAAATGTACAGAATGATATAAATGGTCCTGCTACCGGTTCAAATGCAGAAGGAACACAATTTGAATCATTAACGGGTGATACAGTTAGTTCAAATTACTTTGAACATAACAATATGGTTCCATTCTTTGGAAGTAAATCACACGAAGTTAATTTAGAAGATAAAACATCAGAATCGATTTTAGACAGTTATAGCGGTACTGGTTCTCAGCATATAAATAAACAAGAACAGGCCCCATTATTTGCGCCTGATGACAATTATCAATGGGCTCACGGTGCACCCAATGAGAGTGATTT
>Ga0206130_10002989_pt1 | contig 22775 bp, 6 predicted proteins | sample Helgoland_Spring_9_FD_148637 | JGI IMG/M metagenome (GOLD analysis project Ga0206130, IMG submission 148637) | Pelagic subsurface seawater microbial communities from Kabeltonne, Helgoland, North Sea - Helgoland_Spring_Bloom_20160512_1 | ecosystem: Environmental > Aquatic > Marine > Epipelagic ... | reverse complement strand
GATTGATTTGTAAACAATTCCACTCCATTAACAGTTTTAACATAGTAATTTTGACTTAAATTTGAATTACCGTTTTCATCTTTTTTATCCCACCATATGTAACCCACATCAGATCCAAAGCCTCCACCTTCAACGATATATCCAGTACCCTCACTAAACAAAACATGCTCGTCCCACTCCAAACCCCCGTTACCATCTTGACTGAATGGATTATTAGGAACAGATGCAATGGCATCATTAAAGGTGTCGGTCATATTTATTTCAAAACCTGCAATATCTGTTGCAGAAGCTCTACCAAGATTCAAACCTAAACCTTTTACATTTACTTCGTTTGCGGCGCTAGAAAATGGACTTTTATTTCCCGCAAAATCAACAGCTCGTACCCAAAAATATTTTGTGTCATTTGTTTTTCCACCATGAACAACTTCAACAGATGGAGTATTCGCGGCAACATTAAATATATTTTCTGCGCCATATATATATCTTGCCGGATCCAAAGATTCTTCGGGAGTAGTATCCCCTTCGGAAACACTATAAGCAACACCTTTTATTTTTCTGTATCCAGTATTTTCGACTTCAAGCCATGGACTTGTTGCATTTTCATTTTGTCCGCTTTTTATATACGGATCATCACTTTGCCATACCTCATAATGATCAATATCATTTTCAAAATCGGTGGATGTATTATTATCAAAAAAGTTAGATCCTGGCGCATTCCAATTCAAAAAGAAATTCTCAAAAGAAGTGGATCCTGTTAGGTTTTGTATTGCTCCAGGAACAGCATCTGTTGTGGATGTCGGATTTGATCTTAATACCCTGCCAGGCATTACATTTGGATTTGGATTATTGTATCTCTTTGGATAAACAATTACCCTGCGCATTGATCCATCTGGCACATTATATAAAACACCACTACCAAAATCATCAAAAGGTAATATTTTATAATAGTAACCCGTTATTTGATCAACGCCATCAATTTTATCGATCGGAGGCTCGTCAATTATTTGATTTATATTATCTCCAAATGCGGCACCTTCAACTCCAAGAGTAATTGATACAAGTGTTGAATCAGGATTATTTACACCAGAAACTTTATCATAAGGCAATCCATTTGATCCAGTGATCTCGAAATCTGGTTCACTAGATCTATACAAATATACTTTTGTCGTTTTTTCTTGAAATCCTAATGCGTAATTGAAATTAAATTTTACTTTTGTTGCTTCGCTTGTGCTATCAACATCAAATCCTTCGGTCAATATATATGGCGCTGGGTTATCGGCATCTAAATTTGCTTTGTTTACTATTTTTCCATATTTATCTACAATACCAAGCTCTATACCAACACTTCTTTTTCCGCTTTGGGGAATACCAACGTGACCAAAAACAATATCATCATATTGATCATTCAATTCCCAGAATGGCAACCAATTTGTTTCTTCGTAACTAGACAGAATAGTATCACCTTCATTTGTGCGTGCAACAATTGGTCCACCAGCAGGATTATTTTGAGTGCATTGATAAATAAAATTATTACTGTAAACCAAGTCCCCAGCCTGATAACCTGTTCCAAAATCTTGACCGTTTAAATTATTAGCCCAATACTCAGATGTGCCGGATGGGGCTTGGCCCTGGCTTAACTGAGTTCCGCTCCATATATCGTTTTCATAAACAACAAAACTTCCTGAGGAATATTTACTTCCAGAGTTCCAATCGGAAATAGAAAACTCATAAGCTGGCGCAAAAACATCAAAGAACTGTGCGTTTGCGGCAAGGTTTTCTGGATTAAGTTTTTCCCAATTTAATGTACTAGAAAATGGATAACTAGTATTACTGCTTGTTAGCGATTTAAAATATGAACATTTAATATCTCCGAATATATCTGATCTTCTCCAGTAGTCTTTATTTTCAATAAGAGCAATTTCTTCGGTTGAGATATCAATTAAACATTCGTATATAGAACCACTATGAAAAACAAAATCTCCAGGACTGTAAGCCTCTTGCTCTTCAAAAATTGCAATATTCTTTTCTGGAGACAATACAATATCTCCGAGATTATACGACTCACCTTCATTATACAATCCGCTTGTAGTGTCAGCATCTGCACCAAAATTATCTGTTGTTACATATACATTATTTTTGTATACAAATTTATCTGATGTTTCGGCAAAATATGTTTCTGATTCCTGCCACAAAGGATATGATGGAGAGTGCGAATTATTGCTTGTATTTGAAGTATATATTTTATTATTTGATAACACATTATCACCAACATTATATACGACCTGATTGTCGTAATCTTGATAATCCGCGGGAAATCCTCCTGTTGCGTATATTGCATTATTAGATTCGCGCGTATATTTATATTGATCGAATACTTTTGTTGATGGAAGATTCGTATTGACAACAATATCCCCATCTTCATCAAAATCTAAACCTTTAGAATTATATCCGTCTGTAATACCAGTTATTTTTTGTCGACTATGAACATCATACAACGAACCACTTATACCCAACAATGAAGGGGTATCATTATTTCCAAACAAAAATTTATACTGACTAATATCAACAAGATTACCGTCTTGATCAGTAACATCCCAATTAAAAACAAGATCATCTTTAACTTCGCGAAATCGAAGATTATCTAGTTTTATATTTACAATCAGTGGATCTAGCTCGTCATTTTCATCTCCCCTTTGTATAAGTCCTCGGTTGGTAAAATTGTATACTTGTCCTTCTCCAAATCCATCGCTTGGCTGGAATGTATAGTAATATTCATATCCCCATAACTGCGGAACATTAAAAGTATTTTCAACATCAACAGTATCAGACAAACTTACATCTTCGATTAAGTTTTTATTATCATCATCTGCAGAAGAAAAATAATTAAAATCAACCACATTACCAATCAATTCCCAACTTTCAGAATAATCTGGTGTTTCGTTAAATTCTCTAGTATGACCAGATATACAATTATATACTCTATTATCGTATACTACTTTTTCTCCATCATTATAATATGCGCCTTTATATTTGTTATAAGGCTTTGCTTGTTTTAATGATTGAAAATGTTTTGCACTTAAATCTAGATCTTGATCAAAGGGTAAAATTGTACCCTCGGGCACCGCTAAAACATTTATATCGACAGAACTAAAATCAACATCTTGATAACTCCATGAAAAACTTGCCTCTGAACCGTGCAAAGAATGAGTTAAATTATTTATTACAGGCTCAGGATTGTTTGCTCGAATTATTCCAGTCGCCTCTCGCCCAAATCTATCAACCGAAATAATCTCAAGTTCGACATTCCTAGAAAGCCCAAGATCATTAAATACACTGTTATCAAAGTTAAGATAAAAATCTCGGTAATTTTGTAATATATCAAATACATTTTCTTTATCTGTTTCGAATGTATTAGAAAGAGCATCAAGAGAAGTGCTCGAGAAACCTGCATCAGAAAGATTGATAGTTTGACCATTATTCTTTATGTTTACTTTAAAACCAGAAAAGAATGTGTCATTCAGCAACTGATTAGAAACCGCCGCACCCTCAAGAGGGTGTCCATCAGGAGGGACAAGATTCCAACTAAACTTTATACTTCTTTCTGCAAATTCTGACTCAATCTCAAGCTTGTCTCCTGGATATTGAGGGGTGTAAGTTATGCTAGATTCTAGATTTTCATATTTATTATCTGTTATTTTTATTTCTGAAAATGTAAATGTATTCTCTAATTCTTTCGGCAACACCTCTACAGACCCAATCAAAGATGGAGACCTCACACCTATATCTGTTACCGCAAATACCCGTATATCAAAAACTCCATAGTTTCCTTTAAGTGGAATAACTTTTACAAATTCTTCTCCTTCGTTTAACACAAGGCTCGAACCAAGCCCAAGTTTTTCTTGGAACGAATAATTATCAGAAGTTCCAAGAACTTCGTAGTTTGCATCAAGATCATTTACTTGAAATTCGACTGTAATCGAAGTAGACATTTATTCGGTTGAGCTTGCGAGTATAAGATTTGTTGGAGCCTCTGGAATATCCATTCCTTCTTGTGGAGGAATTGGTATAACTGGTTTTCGAATTACACCCTTTCTGTCAATAGCATCAAATTTATCAAATGAATATTCTGTGGCAGTAATTTCATATTTTCCGTCTGTAATTTCTTTGTTATTTAAAACTTTAAAATATTTTGCTTCAATAAACTTCTTCAAATCACTATCAAATTCTTTCACCAAATAAAGATATGCATTATCAAAATTAACATCAGATACAAACGCCGCCGCATTCGCAGAACCAGCAAGCTCTATAGTTGTTTCATTTATAAATATAAAGTTCCATGTTTTATTAATACTCGCAGAGCTAGATCCAGATACAAACATATTATAATTTTTAGACAAGTCAAATTCAAGCTGATTTTCTATATTTAATCTGAGTGCGTATTGTTGTTGCAGAGATTCTCCAGGAGTTATTTGGGAACCTCCTGTTATTTTTATTGCGTCGTATTTTTCTTGACTTGCCGATTGATTAAATACTGACGGAACATATGATTCAAAATCTTCATTGTAATCAGATACGCTCAAAAGATACCCGAAAGGTTCTTGATCTCTTACTTCTTTTACCTCGCACAATCTTCCTAGTTTTTTATTTGAACTCCCAAGATTAAAACTTCCTATAGTTGTGTCTATATTTTCTTGAGATTCATAATAAACAAAAACACTTGAAATATTTCCAGAATAAACATCATATTTAATATTAACAAAACCAGTAGCACCATCTTTATTTTGCTTTAACGATGGAACGTACCATGTCGTATTCTTTAAAACTTCTGTTGTTCCAACCCAACCAAAAGAACCAACATAAAACCAAAAATATTCATTTGCATTCTGAGTTTCTCTAGAAATAATATCCTTGATATATACCCAACCAAGATTTTTCGCATACATCCAATTTGCATCAACAATTTTAACTTGACCAAAAACGCTAGACGTCAACCAATCATCTGTAAATATTTCAGAGACTCCTATTTTAGCAAGATCACCAGAAGTCACAGAGTTTTTATTATCTTCTATTACTCCTATATCTCCCCTGATTGAGTAAATTGCCCCAATCATTACTTGATTTATTTTTTCTTGAGTTTTTTGTGGATCAAGCGGAACCACAAAATGTTCGCCACCAATATTAAACAGTTTATCTCTACCAATATTAAACATATTTAATGGAATAATATTTGTATACCCAGTCGCTTGAGTAAATCCTCTAGGATGAGATTTATTAATTATTAATTTAATATCACTTTCTATCTCTGTCACAATAAAATCAAAACCTTCAACAATCAGATGATCTCCAACATTCAACTCAGAAGTGAAAGAAGTTCCCGTTCCATTTACAATATTTGCAACTAAATTAGAACCCTCTGACCTAGCATGCAAAGTTAATGTGCCACTTAGGTACAAAGGAGGATATAACGACACCCTAAATGAGTGTTTTGCCGCGCATATAACATAATACTCCTCAAAAGGAGATAGTCCTGAAGGAAGAATTCCATCACTAAAAAATCTAATTTTATCTCCATCATTAAATCCGTGATAAAATATTTTAAAAACTGCCTCATCGACAGAAAGCTCAAATTGCATTTTAGCCACCATATCAATAACCCTAGATTTACTTTCGTCTGTATCTGGTATTAATCGCGCTTGAAATTTCAAAAGCTGTTGAGACTGTAAATTTTCTATCTCATAATCTTGGTCAGCGACAGACGATTCATTTTGTGCTCTTGATTCTATTTTTTCGAGTGTTGTATTATCTGCGCCAGCAGAAACAGTCACTTCGACATCACCTAATATAGGTTCTTTTATGATACTTTTATCTACTAAAAAATATGTTTCGCCACCCTCCTCGATATCATCAATCACGTCTAAAATCCTCCCCGATCTTAAATCTCCTGATCGCATTTCGTCGTATATTTCTATGATTGCTCCAGGAAAAGTGTAAGCGCCTTCTTGTCCGGCTGTAAATTTAACAACTTCTTGCTCATATTGCGCGCTCATCAATATCCATTTTGCAAGCCTTCTTGCCTCCGATTCACTTGACACAGAAAGAGCGCTCATCTCGGTTTCGACAATACCTATTTTTTGTATTGCGGAAGCATCTTCTTCATAGACGTACTCTTGCTGAAATTCATTTTCTTTATTATTAAACATAACCTTTGCAACTGAAAAACGCTGATCCTTTTGAGAGCCAGAATACGCAAACCCTTCACTTGATACATTTGTATTATTAAATAATTGTATGGGTAAGTTTTTTGAGTCTTGCTGTATGCTAATTTTACCAGAACTATATGACAATCTCGCGCGAAACATATTTGCAAACATATTCAGCAAATTTATTGACTCTACTGAATCTTTTAGATATAAATTTGCAGTAAATCTAGGTTCAACGATAGGATGGTCAATCTCTGCCGCACAAGCTCCATACATAATATATTCCCTGTTTCCATCAACATCAACCTCAAAACTTGCTTCATGCTTCGAAAAGTCTTCTCCAGCTAAAGTTACTGAAAATTCATCTGGGTCAGAACTAATAATTTGCCTTCTTTCGATCAAACAGTTTTGCTTAAGTACAGATTTGTTTTTTATTTGCGTTCTATAATTTGATGCAGCAGATCCATAATTATGTTTATTAATAAAGAATGCGACAGACTTACCCTTAAAACTATTGCCATCTCCAAATGATTTCACAAATTGTTCTCGGGTAGATAATCCTACATTATAGCCTTCAACAATATACCTAACAGCAACCATACCACTTCCGCCTCTTCCTGATTTAGAAAAAACTCTGCTACCGATTTTACCATTTTTCCCAGTACCTCCCGATCCAACAGTAATATTTACAACATCACCATTACTAACAGTGGCTATTACTATGGCAGCAGCAGAAGACCCGCCCCCAGTTAGGGTAAAATTACGCTTTCCAAAAAACAAAGCATCGTATTGTGTAGAGGATGACCCAGAACCGGCCCCAAAAGTTGGAGTGTTTGAAGATTTAGTTTCACTAAAAAAAGCGCCAACGTTCGAGGCTCTTTTTGATCCATTTGCACCAGAAATCAAGAAATCGGAAGAGCCAGATCTGTCTGCGCCGCTACTGTTTTCAATTTTTTGATTCACTCCGTTGATTTGAGAAATAATATTTAAAGATTCGCTGATATTAATTATAACATTTCTATCAATCGCGCCCCCACCACTACCCCCCATTGAAGAAACACTCCAACTATTCCCCGACACAATAGAGCTTTGTCCATTACTACCATTAGTTCTAATAGTGTTGGAATAAAAATTTTCGAAGCTCCCCGCTTGTCCACTTCCACCTCCACCAATAGTTAATATTTCAATTTCTGTCACCCCCTCAGGTATGGTTAAAGAATAATTTCCCGCACTAGTATATTCATAGTACGTATCAAAACCAGCTTGATCAACTACTTCTTGAGCTACAAGATTTCCGTATTGATCCTTGGAATATTTTGATTTATCAAGAGTTATTTTAAATTGAGCAACACTATTATTTTTCCCAAGTTGACCTTCTGTATATGAAACATTACCAAAACTCTTATATTCAAATGTTTTTAACAATCCAGAATCGGTTTGTATTGGATAATTTGTTTCTACCATTTCATCGCAATATTTTGCGATTTTATAAATTTGCCACTTGTCGATATCATATTCACCAACACCATACTTTCCGCAACCATATGTTGGATTAGAAACCATATCATAAAATATCCAAGCAGGATTATCGGTCCATTCTTTATGTTTTTCGTCGATAGAGTATATCGATTGGCCCTGAGCCTGCCCTTTAAACAATCCATTCCATGGGCCATTATATCGCCTGGTTTTTGGATTATAATTTTCTGGAACAAGTACTTTTTTTAATTTTAAATGCCACATGAATGTTGGTTGGCTTGCAAAATTCAAACTGTCTATAACGATTCTTGATGTGACACAATTTGGATATGCAAATTTTCCAACAATTCTTTCTTCTATACTTGACACAGAAATACTTCTACTTCTTCCTTGTCCACCAATGCTATTCCAGTCTGTTTTTTCGTGTTGATGAACTTTTTTTGCTCCGTACCATTTTCTACTTGTTGTACTCCATGTAGTATATATATTAGATGCTGCACTGGTATCAGTTTCTTTACTAAGTTTGACTATTTGTATTGTTGGTGTATTTTTAGTAAAGCTTTCCCTGAATACTACAGAAAATTCAAATTGATATGAAGATGTAGCAATTCCCAGTAAATATATTCTTCCGCTCGAATCTTTATATACCCCAAGAGCTTTTCTGTTTGCGTCCACCAGTTGATTACCATTAAATCTCAATAAGTATCGATCAGGATGCTCTAGAACATTTCTCCTTACTCCGTCACTATCCAAAATAAAAATAGCAAAATATACACTGTCCGCTTGATTTATTCCATCCTTTTGTCTAGTTGTAAACACACTTCCTCTAAAATTTATAACAACTTGCTTCGTATCGATATTTGATATTTTATGAGAAAAAACAGTTGGTTTTTCTTTATCTTGGCCTGATGGAAAAGCTTCACTAATTCCCAAATGAGCTTTTTTCTTACCGCCATAATGCGGAGATACTCCAAAAAGTTCTTGATTTATTGTGTGAATTATAGCTACATTATCATCAAGAATATCTGACTCACCTCGACTAATATTGATCGAAGGAAGATCTCCCGTTTCATTCAAGTTAAAATTATAAAATTCTCCTTTCAATAACTGGCTTTCGTTTATGTATAATGCTTTTTGTACATCTATATTCGGAACAAGTTTTCCGCTGTCATTATTCCACGCATTTATTTTAGCGCCGTATTCATTAACTGGCCCTTCAATTGGGCCCTCACAAATCAAGTGTGTAAATCTTAGTTGAGTAGAAGATTCTAAATAACTAGAATTTATTTTTGTAGTAGTCATTGATTGCCCAATCAAATTAGGCCCAACAAGCACCCTACCATATCCTAATGGAATTGATCCTCCTTGAGATGCAGTTTCTCGAGACGCTCCAAGAAGAAATGATTTTGTTGACACATTATCTCCTCTGGTATTTACTTTATCGTCTGGAGTTTTCTGTAGTGCCCCAATTGCCAATTGTGCAACTCCACCCCAAAATGCAGCAGTCATTGCTCCAATAACGGCCTTTGAAACGATAAATTTTCCAATGAAAGCAGCGACAAATCCCCCGTAGACACTTGGCACAACATGTATTTCTCTATTTATTTCATTCTCTGCAATTATATTGTCAATCAAATCTTGTTTTGACTTTAATTTATCTGGATGTTTCGCAAGTAAAAAATGCTCATTTCCCTCTAACGCTTGTTTTACAACATATGCAACAAAGCCTTCATTATTTGCGTCTAAAGCTTTGACTACCTCTTGTGAATTGCGCGCATCAACCTGCCATTTTTTACCAAATCGCTTGCCGATGCCGCCATGTAAATATACTGTATTCACTTTAAAACCTTAAACCTTGAACTCTATTACACTTTTATTTTCGTATAAGCAAAAGTTATCATCAATGATGCTATAAATTAAAAAAGGTACCGCTAAGTCATCAGAGCAGGATCGATCTAATTTTGATGGCTTAGCACTTCCCAAGCAATGAGAATGTACAATCATATCAACATTATAATCAATATAAATACTTGAATCTATTGCAAAATATTTCTGTTTATCGGAAGCAATATTTTCACACGGCATGAATTCTTTAGAATCTCCCACCTTAACAATAATTCCGCAACTTTCCTCGTTCTTTATTTTTTTGCAGTAATAAATTATTTCGCGCAATATTTCTCGCTCTATATTATAATTCGTATCCATATCCCGCTGCACCAGGAAATGCACCAAATCTTAAAATATTATCAGGCTTTGATTTATTAAAACTACTTAAAGCGGTACCCAATTCATTCTCTGAGGTACTATCAAATCTTTTTTTGCAAGATTGAAGTGTTTTTGGGCAATCATCTTTTTGCCAATATTCTTTATCAAAAAACGGATGGTGATCGGATGGATTTATATGATCCTGAATGCAAACAAATACTTGCGGTGCACGATGATATGGATTGTCTGAATTTCGGGAGATTATTTTAACAACGTTATTCAATTGATATCCAGTGGTAGAAGTTGAAGACCCTCCGTTCCCATATTTTGACCACTCTAATACATCATCCAGGCCTCCAGGATAAGCAGTAGGATCAACCGCTCCAGGATTGTTTGCATTTTGATTGAACGCGAACCCACTAGTCAAATCATGTCCTTCTGAAGTTTCAATAGGAAGACCTTTATAGCCACAACCAATTTCACAACGATATGTCCACGTGCAAAGGTTAGCATATAGGTTTCTAGCGGGCAACCAAGAATTTTTGAGTTCCAGAGGAGAAGAAAGCTCGAAACTTATTCCGTTCTTATCTTCAGACATTTTTCTGTTTATGTAATAAACGTCGTCTGGTAAATAAGAATCTCTATCTGATTGCCCAAATGGATTTTTTCCATCTGAATTTAAATTTTTGTTTTGAAAGTTTTCATCATCCAAGAATCGAACATATGTTCTTTTGCGAGTAATTTTACACCCAACAAAATCATTATTGTTGTATATTATTCGCGAGAATATTCCTTCAGGATTCGCAATAACAAGCTTGGGGCGCGGAAATCTTCCATCATTTTTACTTTCAAATCCGTCAGCCATAATTGGCATGGGTTGGTAAGATTTTCCTTGCCATACAATTGGATTGCTTGAATTTATTGAAGAACAAAATCTATACACAGTATCAGCTCCAACATTTATACCATACATATCTTTTAGTTGTTCAAAATTTTCCTGCATATTACTAAAATCAATTTCAAACAATTCAATCAATGCGTCTGGTTGAAGAGATGATAATTGTTTATTTACATTTGATTCTGATTTTGACATTATCTATGAAGTTCTATTGTTAAGGCTGCCTTGATTGTTTCGTTAGATCCGTCACTATGCGTTACTCCAAAACGCAAACTTCCAGAAAAAGTTTTTGTTCTTGGAGTAACTGTAACTAATCCATCCAATCCACTCATTTGACTCGTAAAATCACCAGCACTCAATGATCCATCGTAATACACATCAATATACCCAGTTTCTCCTGGATGAATCGTGCCTGATGCAGCATTATTTTGAATAAAAAGTTCATTAATAAATTTATCATAACCTGCATTAGTTTCTCCTGTTACAAGATTAAGTATCGTACCAGTATTATTTTGTAAAAAACTACTAGCTTTTCCATTATTTATTAATCTATTTCCACTTGAATCTATTGCGGCAAATGTCATCCCTCCAGAAACTCCGCCAGAATATTGCTTGAACATTTTAATATTTTGATTGTTCAATCCAAATGGCAACGAGGAATCTGGACTCAATTGAAAAATATAATCATATTCTTCACCCTCAATCAATACAGGAACATCGTCAGATGAATTTCTAGCAACTATCACAAAAGGTCCATTTTCTATTTTTACAGAATCAACAGTCAAGGACTTGTCGCCAGTATTTCTAAATGTTATTCTTTTTCTAAATTTATTTTGATAATTTAAATTCTCAGAATCATCCGCAAAAGATATAGAGTTGGTAATCAAAAACTCAGATTCTCTCAAAATAGGCTCGGTCACAATTGCATCATATTTAGAGGCGTCTAAATTAAATGGAAACTCTTCGAATTTGGCCTTTATGCTGTGATTATTTTTGTAATTGTATGTATGCGTCCACTGTTGACAAACAAAATTTCTATCTTTTTCATACGGCGCTGGAGCATTAAATCTGAATGGCACACACCCATAATGATGTTCGAGATAATGTAGTATTGCGCGAGCTTCATCATCTGTTCTGTTATTAAACTCAAGATCCAAAACAAGCAAACTTTCATTAATTCCGTCGCGATGTATTTGCGTATAATCTTTTGTCAAGCTTATGTTTTTTAATCTTGGAGCCTGAGATACCTTTAAACCAATTGATGGTCTCCAAAGAAAATCCCTAGTCCAAACACCTGGATTAGTATCTAAAAAATACCCACCATTTCTTTGCCATGTTTCTGTTTTTACAGCAGGAGTAACTTCTTGCACAAAACTATCTGATATACAATAATAATATTTATGATTACCCTCAAATAATACGATATCATTTCTTATATAATTTTCTAGACCTGAATAACTATCAACTCCAGCAACATACAAACTTTCAGATTTATTCAACAACGATGTATCAAAATTATTTAATTTTATGGACACGTCATTACTATTTTCAAAGTTTAAAGAATGATTAAAATTTAAACAATAAAATGTTTTTGATTGCATGTCAGTTGAATCGTATGGATGAAACGTAGATTCTCCGGCCCAACGAAAACCACCAATTCCTTGATTGTATTTTAGATTTGGAGATGCACGATCTTTATCGTATTGACCAAAATGACTTTCCACAAAATGAATAATTGCATTTGTTTCTCTATTTGTGCGATTCTTAAACTGTAAATCAATCTCTATTTTTACAGAGTTTATGCCTACGGGTTGATAAGTATAATATCCATCAGAGTATTCGTTTTTTCTATTCTCACACCTAAAAGTTACAGAAGATCCATAATCTGCATCAAAGAAAAATTGATCGGCAATCCAATCAGAAGATTCAACACTTGGATTTATATTTTCTGATGTTATGGTTATCTCATTAGTTGAGCGAGGCTCGTAAACATCAATAGAATAATTACCAGAAGATCCCTTTAACCACACTCTTGTTCCATAGTTCTTTGTTTCCGTCAGTTCTTGAACTTGAGATTGTTGGTAATTTATATTTATTGTTGGTGCCGCGCGATTAATGTCATCTTGATAAATTCTTCCATCTTTGTATACATACCACTGTTGTTGATCAATAGAATATAAATCAAGCAGGCCGCCCTTAATTAAACTATTTGTCGGTTCAGATGGTTGAGCATAAATAAACCCACTAGGCTCACCCAGCGAGTAAAACTTATTATACCCAAAAGTATAATTATATAGTTTATTCTTGTAAGTTATTAAAGGGTCATATTCCAAGTTAAATATTTTCTCTAAATTTTGATCTACATCAAAATCAATTGAGTTTTCTATCATTTTATCGCCATTAACAGAGACCCACTCCTGTTGATCATTCAATTCTAAAATACAAACACTTGCTTTTTTGTAATCTAAAAATTCAGAAGCGTCCCCCGGATCATCAAAATTTCCAGAATATTGTAATTTATAATTATTTTTTGCAGCGACTCCCCTTCCAGCTACAGCAGCAACCCTAACATTCCCTGACTCATTTTTGCTAACAATCAAATCATTTATAAAAATATTATAAATATAATTAAAAGCAAAAACCATTTCTTTATACTTCCAAACGCCCTGCTCCTCAACAAAAGAATGTTCAGTTATATCCCCCAAAGAGGAATACGTTTGATCGTATTCATTAAAAATTTTTCTATTATTATTTATTTTAGTATCACCAAATGTAACAACTAATGTTCCATCGTAATTTGTTTTAATGTTATAATCTTTATAGTTTGCTCCCCAGCTAGAATCTTCCTTAAATTTGTTTTCAATTTTTATTTTCTGTATATCCAAAGGCCATACCTTATCCTCTGGGTGAGAATCGTCATTTTTATAATTCGTCCATCCATGCTCATCGGACTTCTTGATACATATTATATCTCTATCTTTATCAACATAAAATAACCTTTTACCATCCGGGCTCATATACACAAAACGCCCTTCGGATCTGTACATCTCACTAGACCTGGAGTACTGATCATAATTTACAAAATCCTTATTCATTCCAAGTAAATAGTCTTTATTTTCTCTTTGGCCAGAAAAACCAAGTTTCATTCTTTTAGTTAAACCCAAAGAATAACCATATTCGTCCGCATCTTGAGGTTTAGTGCTCCAGGAATTAAAATTTGAAGAATTCATAGTTAAGCCTCTACCCCAAGTTGATTGACTATATTCAAATATAGAAATTCTTTGAGTGTCTCCAGTTAAAATTCCGTTATCAAAAGCATAATACTCGAAAAATTTTGGTTCAAAAACACATAAAGAGTTTCCATCTGCACTAAAATTAGCGACAATATCTTTTTCTACGACTTTTTCTATTGTATGAGACTCATTCCAAGAATTAGAATTAGAATTATATTTATATATCTTAACATCTGCAGCGTATTTTTAAATTATTATTTCCTCAAAATCTATTAAATTTTCTCTTGTTACAGACTGATTTACGGTCGTCCAAGGCACTCCGCTGATTATTATAGAATAACTCGAATCTACTTTTTTTGAATTATATTCATAATCAGTTTTGTAATCTAGTACTATGCTAGAATTTAATGTATAATATCGATCCTTGTATGTTAACACTGCAATAGTATTACAATTTTCATCGCAAGCAAGATATCTAAATGCAGCACCATTAAAATCGAGTGAAGCGCCACCACTCCAAACGTTACCAGCTTTTGTATATCTAGTAATTGATGAGTCGGTTCGAGCGATCATTACGGAACCGTCAGAGCTAACATTTATTTCTTTTGTGTTGTCGCTTTGAAACGTTTTGTTTTCGTCTGTTTTTACAAAACCATATTCATCGTCAGCTTCTTCTTCATAATACAATACAGCCTTATCGCCACTAGTCCAATCTTTTTTTGAAAAAAACCAAATAGAATTTTTGGGATCGTCTTGTTTTGATTGTCCGCCTATATAAAACCATATAGATTTATCTGATGGATTCAAGCTTGAGCTGGATGCATATACCCACCCAAGAAAAGGGTTATACATCCAGTTGCCTACGCTATTGAGGGGTATCGATCTATTTTCTGATTCTCCGTAATCTTTATAATGTTGACGACCCCACTGTTCTTTTGATAAAGTCGTTCCGCTTGACTCATAAACTTGTAACAAATCAATATAACTATCTACGTATGCCGAAAAATCTCTACCAGGCCAATAAAAATTTTTTTCTCCGAAAAGAAACCAGTCAGACTCGAACCAATCAGACATACCCTCTGTGCCATTCAAGATCTCAGAAAGAATATAATCTCCAGCTTTTATTGCATTTGGATTGTAATTCTCCTCAATATCGATTATTTTATATTGACCATTATTTGTGAAAGTAGATCCCTCTATTTTTATTTGTTGACCAACTTTATAATTGGTCATGTTATTTTGTGAGTCGAAAAGATAATACGTCTGCAATCCATTATATAGCGGACCCTTTGGATCCAAAGTAAAACGATTTACATCAGACACTATATACTCATCCTGCCAAGATATATCATCTTTTGCATAATAATACAGACCATCTGCTTTGTTATATACAAAATCAAATTTTTTATAATCAACACCAGTTTTATACTCTCCAAGATAATTGGATATGTTTGTTAGGTTTTGCATTATTTGATTATTTGTTTTATTGTTATACTGCTTTTCGCATGGGAACCCTCAGATATCGCAACGTTTTGATTTTGAATTTTTCCTTGGCATCGAAATCTAGATATTCGCTCTCCACCCAATGAATACATAAATATATCAACTGCGGAATCTGGAATCGTTGCAGGATTGCTTGTGAATTGCTGATCGCCATATGGATTCAAATTGTCTATCATATCGTTACATTCTATTGTCGCTTCTGAAGTGATTGATTCTACACTCACACGATCTGGCAATGCACCGCCAGCATATGTATTAATCGCGGTATTTTCATTCTCTCTTATCTTGTTGCTGATTTTTCTCTCCACATTTATATTGTATCTTAGACTCGCCATCTCAAACTCTTCATCGCTTTCTTGATTGCTTATTTTTATTTGACCGAATGATTTCATAGCATGCGCGAAATCCACATCTGATTTTGAAAAATATCTGTCAGTCATACTGTGAATTGATCCATAAATATCGTACGTTGCATTTGCAACAATCAATTGAAATGGACTCATTTGAAAATTAAAACCAGTCAAAAACATATTATCAAAACTATAACGCCCAACTATGTTACCATTTATTGGAGCTTCGGAAATTGTATTTTTTGCATTCGCTGGATTTGCTACATCAATCAATTCAAACAATCTATCAACACTATTCGGAGAAATAACATCAGAAGATATATAAAAAGATATACTTAATTGTCCTCGTAAATTTTGTGTTGGCGCAAATTTTACAAACTCTGTTCGTGCACCACCAATTGATTCATCATAATCGCCGTACACTTTTTCAACAGTTAAGCTTGGGGCGATCGATAGATTTGCAGAGTTAACCATAAGATCCTTATTATTCAAGGTTATCTTACCATCTTCAAATCTTAAAAAAGGTCGCGCCATGATCAAAGTTCGTTATGATAAGATTCATAACTTTTATAGGACAAAGATATATTCATCTCTCCGTCGATTGTACTGTTTATACTTTCGCTTATTAGTCGCACATTTTTACCCACAAAACTATTTATTACATTGGCATGATCATTGGCATCGCAAATCTGTATTGTTATATCACTTTGTGGTGCGGCTTGCAATCGATCTTTTATTTCGCGCACTTCATATTCATTTGCAATCATGGTTATAGTAATATCTGTTTCAATCGGATATTGTGTGTCCATTTGCACAGGTTCCAATTTTGGATCTTTGAGGGTTTCCCCTGTTTGCCAAGTTACAGCACTTCCTTTACTTAATGCATAAACAGGCACAACATTTATTGATCTACTATAACTAAAATCAACAACCGCATCTATACTAAAATCACTCACAATCAATTTGATACTTGACTGATCAGGATATTGTATGACTTGATCTTCATGAGTAATAACGTTTTCAAAAGGTTTAAAAATAAAAGCATCCTTTCCAAGATAAGCTCTTTTCAATGAACCGCGCCTTCTAAAACTTGTTGTTTCCGAAAGCGATTGATAAACATCGTATTGTATAGTCAATGAAGCATCATTCCACCGAGCAGTAACATCCGATCCATTTAAATATACAATTGCAACACTGTAACTATCATCAACTTCAAAAGGATAATATTGATTCAATTGATTTACTGCATAAGTTGATCCGCTTGATACATTCTTTCCAAGATTACCATATACAGTTATATCAGTTTGTATATCTGGAACATTTCCTACGCCGCATGTTACATTGTATTTCGATACCCTACCTTTTGTAAACCCAAAGCCCTTGGCGTCATTGTCGTACATGATAACACCATCAATTTCTGCTTCGTCGTAGATATATTTTCCCAGAGAATCGGTTTCCAACAGTGGATCTCTGCCCACCATTTTTCGATTTATACTAAAATTTCCTTGCAGTGGCGCATTGGGCGCAGCATCGATAAAACCAACACCCGCCACGCGAATTGGTTTTTCATTGATACCATAACTTCCATCAACACTTTGTACTCCCAGCAATCGATGACCATTTACTACTACAGTTTGTTCGTAATTCGAATAACTCATGATCAATCACTCAATAATCCTCCTGGACGTTGCTCTTCAACAATAACAGATAATACTTGTTGTTTTATTTTTTCGGCGATCGCAAGAGAACCTTCTTGATTTTGACTACCTGCAGATACGTCAGTAGATCCCTTATCAGAAGATTTATTTTCTCCCTTCACAGATCCGCCTTCAATATTAACCGAGATATTTATATTGTTTGTGCTTCCTCCTGACCCAGAGGTTTCTGAATTTTCTGCAAGTTTTTCGATTGGTCCACCATCATTAAATTTTCCTGCATTTATTTGATCTAGCATTGGCTTGCCAATTTGACGAGCACTACTTGCGCGAATAACATACTCTCCTTCGCTGAGCATGGCTGGAATTTGGTCGATACCAGATTTTCCTGCAATGTGGCCACCGCTTGCGTATTTGCGAATTGGCCCACCCATGTATCTATTTGTTGGGTCAAGAAACCAAGCTCCAACACTACCCGGGCGAGTCGGAGTTGAGAGATTGCTCTGCCCACCCCTAAACGCCGATAAAGCGTCAGGCATAGTTGCTGCTGGGTATCCAGAGGCAGGAGTCTTAAGAACTGTACCGTAACCCTGAGCTCCCGAAAAACCTCCATCTGCAGTAGCACTCAAAACAGTACCTTTTCCAACAGGAGTTTTTGGCCCAAATTTTTCCATCATGCCAGAAGTTATTCCTGCCATCGCAACACTACCCACAAAACTTATAATTTTATTTACCCTGGCATTTCTTCGTTCTGCATTTGCTTTTGCATCCTGAATAGCTTTCTCTTCTTTTTCGCGCTTGTCTTGTAGTGCGCCCTCGAGAGCAGATGCATCCTCAGAAAGCCCCACGTTCCCAGATTGAGAATAAAAACGACCGCTCATTTTTTTGTTTTGATATGCGCGACCAGACTTATATTGAAAACCTTCAAGCTTACCACCATTACTAAATCCAGGAATACTTCCACCAGCATTCATTCCATGCATGAATGATCCGCCATATTTATTTACTGCATCGCGACCCATCACATATTCACCATTACTGACCATAGCAGGCACACCGCCTCCTTGAGAATATTTCCTTACATTTCCGCCGCGAGAGAATGGAAGCATACCAACAATATTATTGGCAGCTTTTTGCATCATTGCTTGCTGAATGGTTTGCAAGAAACCTATGGCGGCGTCACGCAAAGCATCATCCAAATCTTTTGCACCAGAAAGAGCTTCGCTCATTGCAGTGGCCAATCCATTCGCAAAGTTTTGAGGAATTTGTGCTCCAAGCATGTAATCCATTTTTTCAGTTTGTTTTCGCATATCAGAAAAACCCCTCTCCATACCCCTACCAAAAGAGCCAGGTCCAGTTTGTTGACGGAGTAATTCGTCAGCTATTCTTTTCTCAAGTTCGGCTCTTGATTCGGCAAGTGTTTTGATATTTTCGTATTTTTCTTCTTGAATTCTTAATTTTTCGTTTTGATTGTCAATAATTTCTGCTATAACTTTATCTCCACCTGCAATACCACCAACAATTTCTGTGGCAGCAGTTTGCAGCTCTTCCAAGCTTTTTGATCCAAAGCTTGTTTCATCCAGACTGTTTGTTTTTAAATAGTCCGTTAATCCGGTTTTGTATTTGTCACCTTTTAATAAATTAATAATTGATTCTTTTTCTTTTTGCTCCCCCTCTTTGACCGACTTAGTGTATGCGTCTGCGGCAACTCTTTTTGCTTCGGACAGCTTGGCTGACGCAATTTCTTCTTCGGTCATGTAGGCAGACATTGTTGCCATTTTAAACTGATATTGTTCAGCCATCATTTGACCAAAAACAGCAGATGTGTTCATGGCTTCATTAAAAGTGTCTTGAGCTGAAAGAGAGATTTTTTCCTTATTGAGTCGAGTAATAATTGCGTTGTTAGTTTTCTTTACATTCACTTCCTCAACCTTATATTGCTTCACAAGGCTTTTTGCTAGTGCAGACAAAACATCTATATCATTCAAAGCTCCAGAAGACTGTAAAATATCCTTAAATTCAGAAGCTTTTATTACCTCCGTTTCTTTCGTGCTAATTGTCTTCTTTGCCGCCTCTTGATCGAAGATTATTTTAGGCAAATTCATTTCTTCGTCACCAAAAGACCCTAAACTATCAAGAAATTCTTCTCTTATAGTGGGACCCATTTTACTCATCATATCTTCCCTCAATCGATCAACCTCTCTTTTGGTTTTAAATTTTGACGTACCAGTAGAACTGAACATCTCCATAGCAGAATCAAACCAGTCAAAATCTACCTCTTCAGGTATACTACCAAATGTACCAAATATACTTTTCTTTCTTTTTATCTCTTCAGAGCTTCCTTCTGAGAATATTTTTTGTCCCACACCTCCGAAAGAAGCCGCCAAGAATTGTCCTCTTGCATAAGCTTCTTCTTTGATTGCGTCTTTAGCTGAATCTAAAGAAGTCACAAACCCTCCTAGGGCACCCACTGCAGCACCAATTGCAGTACCCCAACCAGGAAACATCATACCAATACTTGCCCCCGTTGCCGCGCCAGAGAGTGCGCCAGAAACCATACCTCCCGCAGAACCAGGCTTATCTGCTCCAGGAATAAATCCCGCAAGCATTGGTAGTCCCATCATCAAGCCCATACCGCCCATTCCTTGGTTCATATTTTTAATTCCGCCAACCAATTTAGCTCCAAGCGTTTTTCTTTTTGCGGTGTTGGCCGCCGTTTGTGTTGTGTTAGACTGAGAAGCTATGGTGTTTGCTTGTTGTGATACGGTATTTTTTTGTATTTCTGCGGTATTTCTTTTTGAAATTTGACTTGCCTTATCTAGTCCACTCTTACTCAATTCAATAGATTTGCCATTTTTCTTTTGTTTTTTAATGATTTTATCTATTTCTTTCCTGTAGTCTTCCTCTGAATAAATTGAAGCATCAATACTTTGAATTTGCTCGTTTATTTTTCTAGCGAGAGCTTTTCTTGCGTCATTATTTCCAGCATCTTTACCTATATCTCCGGCTGCAAAACCTTCTGCATAATTCGGCACAAATCCATTCGCACCAAACACATCACGCAAACCATTTGGCTCATCATGTGTATTGGTTACGCCGAGGCCAAGGGGGTTTCCCTTGCCCATGAGTGAACCGTGCGATCCTACTCGAATTTGTGAAACTGGAACACCGGCTGCTTTTTCTCTGCCTATTGCATCTGATAATGGATCGGCGAAGTTGGGGATGAATCCGCGAGAGTTAAATAATTTTTTCAAACTATTTCTACCAAATGTTCCCTCAAATCCTTTACCCTTAAGAGCTTTTTTTTGCTTATCACTTCTGCTATCAAATGGCTCGTCGTTAATGTACATGGCATCACCTTTTCTAGTCAATACGCCCCCAAGAGCAGATGTCTTACTAGCAGTAGTTGCACCAGGAATAGTTGTATTTATATAATTTAAAATTTTCTTTGGAATACCACCTGATTTTGCTGCAGATAAATTATACTTTGCTTCAATAAGGTCTAAATTATCATTGCCCATGAACTCTGAAATATTCTTAGCGTTAGATCCTGTGAAATCAAAAGGGGCTTGACTATCTGCAACTTTTTTATTATCCAAAGATCCCCTAACTGCAGCCTCAAACAAACCCCCCAATACAGAACCTTCCATATGTGACTTTAAAACATTAATTCCAGCTTTACCAATTTTACCCCCAAACATATCCTTTCCAACGGCTTGAGAGAATTTATCAAAAGGGTTGCCAACATAGTGATAAAGCTTCTTTTCTAACTCACTTTCCCCTAAAACCCCCTGAATTCTTCCAACGTCCCCATCAGTTATTTCATAAACAGCCTTGGTTGGCAATTCTGCAACTACCCGAGATGTCCCACGATCAACTACATTTTTCTTCTTTAACGCTGCTTTAGCTTTCGGAGGTAGACTATTATATGTTTGACTATACTCTTGTCCTTTAGCGGCCCCCTCTGATCCAAAGCCCAATAACACCCCCATCGATTCTGTTTGTGCTTTAAACAACCTGTTTAAATTAATATCAGGTCCAGCTTTTTCCTTAGTTTTCGCTTTCGATTTCTTAAAATTCGGTATATATCCTCCTGCAGCATATGGATCGAATCCATGTATATCGCCAAATGCTTGTTGATAGTTTTTTCCAGCTTTGCTGGATTGTGGTGGCATGATTGCAGGTTGTTTAAAGCCTGCGAAATTTTTGACTGTTTCTGCGCTGTTGTATATGACTGGGCCTTCGCCAGGCATGTTCATTGTGCGAATACTTCCAGCGGCATATCCACCTTGTGCAGCTTGTGCACGTTCGGGATTTGCATAATTAGGAATGTGTCCACCAGCTTTTTTACCAACAGGCGTCAAATTTGCACCATATCCTTTTCGATACAATGTTCCAGCCATGCCAGCAGTCAATTTGTTTAATGAGCTAGCTTCCACAACCTGAGCTCTAAGCAACCCGAGTATGATTTTTTCTTTTTCGGTGCGACCAATATCGGTACGCAACATTTCTTTATTGAGTGCTGCGTTTTGACCAAACAATGCAACCAAGCTTGTTTGTATGGCTTTTTGTTTTTGTTTTTCGGTTGTTACGCCGACTAACGAAGTCAAACTTTCTTTTGTAAACTTTAATGCTTGACCAAAGAGTTTAAAAAATACGCTTGCCAAGACCACAAGTCCTGGTCCAGTAATAACATTACCAATACCTTTCAGGAGACCTGTTGCGAATTTATTACCCATACCCTCTCCATCACCCAATACCCCACTCAGCCCTTCGGCAAGACTCTTGACAGCGTTGAGAATCTTTTCCATTCCTGGAGCAAGTGCAATTTCTCCAATTTGCGTACTAACTTGTTTGATGGCAAGTCCTGTTTCTGTGGCAACTGCAGACATTGTTTTGCGCAACTCTTCATTTTTTTGTATAGCTTCATCTGTAGCGCCAGCAGATATTCTAGTAGCCTCGGCCATGATACCATTTTGCTTAGCAGCATCACTCAAAACAGCTTTCAAAATATTGATGTGAAACAGTCCACCCATTGTTTGAGTAATCTGAGCTTTTTGCGCAGCGCTAAGAGTATCAAACGTATCGGCAAGATCGGTAAGTATGCGTTTTGCTCCAATAGTATTTCCCTCGAGATCGCGAACTGCGATTCCTAAATTTTCAAGTTGATTGAGCGTATCAGTTTTTCCTGTTTTTGTGAAAATTGTTTTCAAGGCATTACCAATAACCGCACCACCACGAGCAGTTTTTTGCTG
>Ga0206130_10002988_pt1 | contig 22789 bp, 21 predicted proteins | sample Helgoland_Spring_9_FD_148637 | JGI IMG/M metagenome (GOLD analysis project Ga0206130, IMG submission 148637) | Pelagic subsurface seawater microbial communities from Kabeltonne, Helgoland, North Sea - Helgoland_Spring_Bloom_20160512_1 | ecosystem: Environmental > Aquatic > Marine > Epipelagic ... | reverse complement strand
CAATGATGTAATCCTATTTTTAATGCTTCTACTAACTGCTAAGCTTACACTAAGCAAAAATAACAAGCTACTCTTAATTGCCCACTTAATTTTGGTTTTTTGCACTGCATTAAAATATTATCCGGTTGCTTTTAGTGTTATTTTTCTTCTTCGAAATGATGATCTAAAGATCAAATTAAAAAATCTTGCGATACATATTGTTTTCTTTTTTGTGTGGATTTTTTTGAGTTGGGAAAATCTACAGCTTCAAAAGCACATCATCCCAGACCCCGGTTATGCTTGGTCATTCGGAATTTCACCCATGTTCACACTTTTTGCTCATTTAACAGGCTCCAAAGTTTTTAGCTTTGTTTTCATAACATTTTTAAGTCTAATAATAATTTATTTTGCCTTTAACTTTTTCAATAAAATAGATTTCTTTTGTAGTGATAAAAATTCTGATCTAAGTTTCGCTACAGTACTGTTTGTTGGAGGAACATTGATTTTGGTTTTTTGTTATCTTGTGAAAACAAGTTTTGATCACAGGATGATTTATTTTGCATTTTGTTTTCCATTTTTCACGAAACTTCTCTCCAAACGATCAAACTTCTTGTCCAAACATTATTTGATACCACTGCTTATATATTTATCTATAACCATATCTTCATGGTTTGAATGTTTTCGTGAATGGTTTACAATCTGTCTCAGGCATTCATCTTTTGAAAGTGTATTACCAAATGGTCTTTTTATTGTTCGTTCGCTAGAAATAAGCATTAACCATTTCTCTTTTATCACTATTTTAGGTATGTCTATCGTTATCATTTTCAATAATCTATACCCATCCATTTTTCGGAAATAATATGTGGAAAAAAGTTTTAAAATCAATACCTGGGGCAAAATCAATCAATAACATTCTGCTTCAAAAAAAACTCCAAAATCAATTTCTTAGAATTAACGAAACCGAACAATTTCAACTTGGTTTTTATTCTCAATTTATTAATAGAGGTGACCTTGTTTTTGATGTTGGTGCAAATGTAGGATCTAGGTCGAAACTATTTCTAAACCTTGGAGCAAAAGTGGTAGCTTTTGAACCTCAATCAGATTTATGCAAACATTTGACGCAACACCTAAGACTTCACAAGAGATTTACACTAATGCCAATTGGATTAGGTAAGGAACCAACAATTGTTGAACTTAAAATCAGTGATGCACATGTTTTATCTTCTATGAGCAACCGGTGGATTGAATCCACTACACAAAGCGGAAGATTTTCCTCCTACAATTGGGATAAGTCCATTGATGTGAAAGTCGATACCCTTGATAATATGTTAACTAAATTTGGTATACCAACATTTATTAAGATAGATGTCGAAGGGTATGAACTTGAAGTACTAGAGGGACTTTCTCATACAGTAAAATATTTTTCCCTGGAATTCACCTCAGAGGATATTGAAAGTTTTAAAAAATGCCTTTTTCGAATTAACCAAATCGGCAAATACATCTTTCAATTTAGCGAAGGTGAGACGCTAAAGATGACATTCGCAGATTGGATGGATGGAAAAACAATATTGAAGTCATTGGAATCAAAAATTAAAAGACAACCAATGCTTTGGGGTGACATATATGCAATGAATAAAATTACTTAATATATTTATAATTAAGATATTGTTGATATATACATTTTAAAAAATACTCTTAATAGCTAGTTGTTTTTAGTAAAAGTGATAATAAATGTATTTCGTAAAAACTCTTAGACTCCTATTATACATATTTTTATCCTTAAATAATGGAATTCATGAAAAACTGTAAAAAATTAATTGATGAATTAGACTTGGTCCTTTTTGAACCAATCCCTTCTCAAACTTCAGAAGGGGACAGACGATCACTATTAGCAATACACAGTGCAATCGCAAATAGACATCAAGTATTTACTTATTTAGAAATTGGTTCACATTTGGGTGGATCAATCCAACCCTATTTACGTGATAATAGGTGCAAGAAGATTTTCTCTATCGATCCCCGCCCCCAACAACAACCTGATGATCGTTTTCCAGGTTATAAATCAATCTACAAAGATAATTCGTCAGAACGAATGTTATCTCTTCTAAAAAATGCTAAAATTGGTGATGTTAAAAAAATTGAATGCATCGATTCTGATGCTTCAGAAATAGAATCGAATCGAATTATACCAAAACCTCTGATACTATTTATTGATGGAGAACATACAAAAGAAGCTGTTATTTCTGATTATAATTTCTGCCTAAAAGTAATGAGCAAATCTGGAACAATTATTTTTCATGATTATTACATCATATATCCTGCTATTATTGAAATTTTAAGGAGTCTTCGTAAACAAAAGCAAAAACATGTTGCATTGAAATTAGAGTGTAATGTATTCGCAATTTTCTTTGATAAAAATATTGTTTTAGGCAGTCCTTATTTGAAGTCTTTATTCACTAAGAATCGGTTTCTTACAGAACGCTTAATGATTTATAACTTAATAAAAGAATTTTTTCCGAATAATATTTTAATGGTCGCACGAGCATTACGAAATACTTTAACTAGGTAAATAAATACTTAAGATTTCAAAAATTCTAAGTATTAATTTAGATTTTTATTTTCAGAAAAAAACTATATTATTGCCGATTAGATTAGGTACAAATCCATCTCTTATGGTTCCTAAAGTAAGTAACGAACATGCTTTGGCTTCTCTAGGAAATCGATTGATAGAAACCAAAACACAAATGAATGTTTTGGGATACTTACTGAAAAAGGTAAACAATAGTTATTTAATTTGCAAAAAACTTTACCAAAAGAGGATAAATGTCGTTTTAAAGATGTATTCGATATCAAAGAAAAAAATTATCTTCCTTAGTAGATACGAAATGCGATAGGTCATTCAAATGTTATTTAACTCCATAGAATATGCATTATTCCTTCCTCTTGTTTTCATAATTTATTGGTCGTTTAATAAATCTTATAAAATACAAAACATGTTGCTGATATTTTTTAGTTATCTCTTCTATGCTTTTTGGGACTGGAGATTTCTTTCGTTAATCATAATCAGCACATTAACTGACTATTATATAGGTAAAAAAATATTTACTTCACAAAAAGAAAAAAGAAGAAAGTTACTGCTATGGACAAGTATCACTATTAATCTTTCCATCCTCTTTACATTCAAATATTTAAACTTCTTTATAGATGAACTTAAGTTCGTATTTTCAAAAATAGGAGTCCAGACCGATTTAAGTACACTAAATATCATTCTTCCTATTGGTATAAGTTTTTATACATTTCAGACCTTATCTTATACAATAGACATTTATCGAAAAAAAATAAAGCCTACAAATAACTTTATCGTTTTCTCTGCATTTGTTTGTTATTTCCCACAACTAGTTGCAGGCCCTATTGAAAGAGCTAAAAGACTTATTCCTCAATTCAACAATAAAAGGAGATTTGATCTCAAAAATTCAAATATTGGACTTTTTCAGATTATTTGGGGACTCTTCAAAAAAGTAGTAGTTGCCGATAACTGTGCACTCATAGTAAATGAAATTTTCTTAACCGAAACAGATCAATCCGGAATTGTAATTTTAATTGGTACTTTACTCTTTTCTTTCCAAATCTATTGCGATTTCTCAGGATATTCGGATATAGCAATAGGAACTTCAAAACTTTTTGGAATTCGACTGTCGAAAAACTTTTCATCGCCATACTTTTCTAGAAATATTTCAGAATTCTGGAAGAATTGGCACATTTCCTTATCCTCATGGTTCAGAGATTATATTTACATTCCTTTAGGAGGAAGCAGAAACGGTAAAATTATAACGACAAGAAATATTATCATTGTCTTCTGCCTTAGTGGAGTTTGGCATGGGGCTGAATGGTCCTTCATTCTGTGGGGCGGCATACATGCCATTTTGATCATAATTCACAAACAACTCTCATTCACCACGAACCAATATTTCAATACATCTACATTCGCAATTTTAAGTACAACATGTACCTTCACCTCCGTAACATTAGCTTGGATTCCTTTCCGTGCAATTGACTTAAACCATGCAATTGACTGTTATTCTAACCTATTTTCAACATCACTATTTACAATTCCCCATCAGATAATTCACCACCCGACTATACCTACTGTTCTTTTTTTCATTCTGACGCTGCTGACTCTTGAATTTCTTTATAATCATTGGACAACAAAAAGGAAAGAATCACCATGGAATTTTCCAATCGTCATTAAATGGTGTTTTTTCTACGGTATTCTTGCAACAATGTACTTTTTTGGAAACCTTGGAGAAAACATAGAGTTCTTATATTTTCAATTTTAGTGAAATTGTTTATTCGAAAGATTCTATTTTTCTCTCTGCCTATTGTACTCCTCAACTTTCTGTTTATTGAATTAACCGACCATTACTATCATAATGACTATCAGGTCGTTGACTACAATTTCGAGAGTTACATCCTCGCTGACTCTAGAGGACTTTGCTTAGATGATGATATTTTGAACCAGCATGGCATTTACAATTTTTCAGCTGGAAGTGATTCATACCAAGACATTTACAGAAAACTTATGTTACTGATCCGTAATGCGAAACCGAGAAAAATATTTTTAACCGTAGATGATCATACTCTTTCTCCGTACAGAGACAGAAGTAACAATTCCGACCGGTCATCCCAATTCATGATATTTCATGATTTCAACAGCACTTACGAATTTGTAAAAACACGGTATCTGTCGCAGTACTTTCCGATATTCGAATCTAAATCAAGAGACATTATTAAAATTCAATTCGCTTCATTTCTCTCCTTCCACTCAACTCTGTTAAAAGACGATTTCGAATACACTCCATGGCCCAAAATGACACATCATGAAAAAGACCAAATTTCCTACCACAGAGTAAATAGTCAATTCAAACATAATAGTTTTTCGAAAAAGCAAAATAAATATCTCAACTTAATTTTAAATGCATGTTATTTTCATGACATAGAAATAGTGGGAATAAAATTCCCTCTAACAAATTCCTATCTTAAAAACCTAGGCACAAGAAGCTATTCGGCTGACGAAATATTGAAGTCCAAAGGAGTTGACGTACTAGACTTTCGGAATTATTTTGTTAGCACGGATGCCTTATTTCTAAACTCGGACCATCTAACCGCCGAAGGAGGAAAAGAATTGGCCCGTTTGATTACAATCAAATGATTAATAACTGCGAAGAGTCTTTTTCAACGCCTGTAAGCTACCTGTTTTACAACCGGCCACAATGCATTGAAATAACTTTCCCAACCATTCAACGGTTACGCCCCAAAAAACTTTACCTTCTTGCAGACGGACCAAAGAATTCAGACGATGACGAACTATGTAAACAATCAAGAAATCTCGTTGATCAGTTCCTCGATTGGGAGTGTCAAGTAACCAAAATATATTCTGAAAAGAACCTGGGTTTAGCGCACAGAACAGTTTCTGCCATAGATCAAATTTTTCAAGAGGAGGAAGATATTATATTTCTTGAAGATGATAACTTAGTAGATGATAGTTTTTTCTACTTTTGCCAAGATTTGCTTGAAAAATATAAGTATAATTTAAATATTTCTCACATAGCAGGATGTAATTTCTACGAAAAGGCTGTTCCAAGGAATTATTCTTATTCTTACCTTTTTTCCTCAAGACCGGCAGCTTGGGGATTCGCCACTTGGAAGAGGGCGTGGAAACACATGGATTTATCAATGAAAAATTGGGCAAATGAAGATAAGATTTCTTTTTTACAACCATGGTGCTGCTCTTCTAAACATGCCCGAGGTATGAAAAAAATTTTTGACCAGCATTGCATGAACGATGACCCGTGGGCATGGTCATATGCTTGGATTTACGCTTGTTGGGCAAATAATTCTTTATCAATCATTCCAGCTAAAAATCTTGTATCTAATATTGGATTTGGCCCGGATGCAACCAACACGAAATATAACCAACATAATTTTGAGGGTTTCCCGAACCAACGAGGTAATTTTCAAAGCTTACATCATCCTGAAAAAATTTCCAGATGTATGAATTTTGATAAAACTTACTATAAAATGGAAAAAGGTTCTTTTCTTAGAAGATTAAAGAATAAACTTAAATCCTTCTTATTTTGGAAATGAAAATATCTGCATATGTTATAGTTTATAACAGTCAGCAGTATTTACCTTCAGTACTTCAATCTATACTTGATCAGGATATTGAGGTACTAGAAATTATTATTATTGATGATGGGTCAGATCCACCTGTCTCTTCAAACTTTATCAAATACAGTCCAAATAAAATTATCCTCCATCGTAATAACCAAAACATGGGAAGAGGATATTCTCGAGATAAAGCCATGAAGTTATGCAAAGGTGAATTTGTTTTGTGTGTAGATTCAACAAACACCATAGAGAAACAATTCTTAAGTAAGTTATTAAATCACTTCAAGGATGCCACTGTGGCGTGTGTTTATGGACAACTCTATGTTCCAAACAGAAAGAGTTACATAAACAGATGGAAAGCACGTCACCTTTTGAAACAAGACCAAGATACCGGTGGTACCACCCCTACTGGTATTCTAATAACTTACGGAACCATAATAAAAAAGAGTATATATGATATTTGCGGTGGATTTAACCCACAACTCACTTACAACGAAGACAAAGACCTTGGAATTAAATTTACCAAACACGGATTCCACATGATTGGGGACTCAAAAGCCAAAATCTATTCTCTTAAAAAAGAAACATTACTTTCCTTAATGGAGAGGTATTCGAGATGGTATATGGACACAAACGAAACCCCTAATCTTAATTCTTATCTACATAATATTAAAGCAAGTTTAAATCCGATGTTAAAGATGGATCTTAAGGATTTAGACATACTATCCGGCATGGTCTCTCTATTGACACCTCATTTTCAGTTTTATCATTCAATATTAACTTACATGAAGATCAATGTTCGAAATGTAAATATACGAACAAAAAAAATGACATGATAAAGGTTGCTGCAGTAATTAATACATCAGAATTTACCGGCGGAGCCTTTCATGCATCCTTAACAAATCTTGAGTTCCTTTCAAAGTACAATAACTTAAACATCGAATTTTATACTTTTACAAAAACTAATCTTAATTTTTCTACTAAGGGTATAAAATGTATAAAATTTGGGATCAAAGAAAAAATAATTTATAAGTTACGAAAGAATTTAAGAATACAATCTTTTTTTGAAAAACTGAAAATTTGTAAACCGTTAGACTACCAATTTGAAAAAGATGATATTGATTTAGTGTATTTTCTTGGACCTTCTGCGAATTGTCTCTTTTTGGAAAGGCTAAATTTTATTATGACGATTTGGGACTGCTGCCATAGGGATCATCCTGAATTTCCTGAGGTTCGGAATTCTTTGGAATTTGATGCTAGGGAGAACTTTTACAAAATTGCTCTGCCTAAAGCCACAGCTGTAATTGCTGAATCACCCTTTGGAAAGGATACTCTTGTAAAGAGATATGCACTCGATGCAGATAAAGTTCATTACATATGGCTTTCACCTTCTTCGAAAATTCTAAAGGAAGACGAATGTTCGACATTTTGCCCATTTGATCACGCAGATATCCCGAAAAGTTCATCGTACATTTTTTATCCAGCACAATTTTGGCCACATAAAAATCATAAACTAATTATTGATACCATTTCACACTTAAGGGTTGAACATAATATTTCCTTATATGCTGCTTTTTCCGGTAAAGATTGCGGCAACTTAGAAAAGATTATTTCATACACTGAAAAAAAGAATGTGTCAGACCTCATTAAATACACCGGATACATTCCTGATGAGTTAATGGGGAAATATTATAAATCAGCACTAGCCTTAGTGATGCCTTCAATTTTTGGACCCAGTAATATGCCTCCTCTTGAAGCATTTATGTTCGGAACCCCAGTACTTGTTCCTGATCTTCAAGGAATTGTTGACCAAGTTGGTGATGCATCACTTTTCTTTGATCCATTTACTCCAACGATTCTTGCCAATCATATTATCTCATTATTAAGGAATCCTAAGATCAGAGATGAATTAATCGATAAAGGGAGAAAGAGACTTGCGCTCCTAACAAACCAGAAAAATTGTGATGTTCTTACGAACATTTTCAATAACTTCGAAAAAAAGAAATCTTTATGGGATTTATGATTCGTCAATCATTCACAAATCAGATTACTAGTAAACACTCTAAAACGTTGTTATAGAAATAAACTTCAATAAGAATAATTAATTGCTAAATAAAAATACTAAAATAGGTCTTTTGCATCCATATTTAGAGACTCGTTATCTGCAAATTGAAACTGGATTATATCCAAAAAACCATTTTTGGGGTGTAGATCATTTGTTAAATTGTTCTGTTCTAGATTGTGAATTAATTAAGGTAAGTAAGCTGTCAATAAATTCTCTAGTTGAAAAGATATTCAACAAAATTTTTTTTAAAAACAGCAGTTCTTTGGATACAGAGTTAAAAATTCTTCGGGCAGAACGAAATTTTGATTTAATCTACTCTGTCTCAGGTCCGTTAGCATTCTCTAAGTTTTATAAGCGAGCAAAAGTAATTCCTTGGGTTTTTAGAAAACCAGTTAGCAATGATCGCCCGCTCATTAATTCATACAGCAGTCATTGTTTAAAGAATTACAGTGGTATTTTTTGCCTTACACCAAATGCAGAGGAATATTATTCACAATACTCTTCTTCGAAGTTTATTCCTTGGTGCGTTGATTTGGAATTATTTGATGGAAAACCACCAAAAACCACTGCCGATAGAACATTTTTTTTGGCTACAGGCAAAACCTATCGTGATTACAGAACACTTGTTGCTGGTGCGAAAGATGTAGATGCCGATTTAAGAATTATTGGTCCAAACCAACAGAAACCAGATTCACTACCTCCAAATGTTAAATGGATCGATACATCATCTGATCCACCCGATCAAGCAATTGATTACCCTACCCTTCGGGAATGGTATGCTCAATGTATTGCAGTTTGTATACCACTAAGCGGAGACGCAGACGATACTTGTGGATACACGAATATGCTAGAGGCTATGGCAATGTGCAAACCAGTGCTAATGACGAGTTCAGGGTGTTTACACATAAACCCTGAAAAAGATGAATTTGGCATACAGATAAAGCCAAGGGATGCCCAGGGTTGGGCTCATGCAATGAATGAGTTTCTCAAAAATAATGAAAAAGCGTTAGAAATGGGTAATCGAGGACGTGCAATCGTAGAACAAGATTATACAATTGAGCGTTTCAACCAAGATGTACTGCAATTTATTAAAACAATTCTACATAAAAGTTGACCGAGAAGGGTAATATTTTTTTTAGTGTAGTTATACCTACTTATGAGCGTCCGGATGATTTAAGAATTTGTCTTAATTCACTAAGTGAAGAATTTCAACAAGGGTCTCAAACTTATGAAGTCATTGTGACGGATGACTCCAAGTCAGATAAATCTAAAAAAATGGTTAAAAAGGAATTCCCCGATGTATCCTGGGGAAAAGGAAAGCAAAATGGCCCGGCTGGGAACCGAAATGCAGGTGTTAAAAGAGCCCAAGGTCAATGGATCGTCTTCTTAGATGATGACTGCATCGCACAAGTGGATTACCTAAACGCCTATGCAAAAGCAATTAGAGCCAATCCGGGTACTCAAGTATTTGAGGGTCGGATTTTTGCGAATCGACCAAGAATAACATGGGCGGAAGGCTGTCCCGAAAATAGTTCCGGAGGTATGTTATGGACGAGTAACTTGTGTATTAAAAAGAGCCTTTTTTTTGAAATAGGTAAATTCGATGAAAGATTTAAAGTTGCTTACGAAGATGTAGAATTCGCCCATAGATTAAAACAACGAAAAACAAAAACTGTATTTGTTTCTGATGCTGCAGTATGCCATCCATGGCGATCGCTTCGAAGTGGCGGGAAGAATTGGAAGTCAAAAGGCTACCAAATAGAATCTCTTCTACTTTTTCTGGATAAACACAGTGACGCTCATAAAGAATATGGCTCACCATCATTGTACTTTAAAAACTTTCTTCGAATTATTACCAGAAATTTAATATATTGCTTATTTCAGCTAAACGGCAGAGGGATTGATATCCTAATATCCCAAGCCTACATATCTCTAAAAACAACTTTAATTTTATTAAAATAACAAAACAACTGAATTGGCCATTTAAGAAAACAATATTCGTTAGTCGATGTTTTTGGGATTATTATTTACATGTATTCCAGAAAGACTACGCATATGCCCTCAACGAATATTCCAATACAGAAGTAGTTTGGGTTGATAGACCAACTAGGCACCCCCTTGTATGGTTCAAAGAAAGAAAACGGAAAATTGATGGCATTACGGTTTTACGTCCATGGGGATTCGTAAATGAATACGAGAAGTTTCGAACAATTGATCGTAAAATATTCGATCTACAAACATCAAAATACATTGGGCAGAATGCTTGTCTATGGTCAATTTGCTGTACGCACCCATGGTTGAGTAAAAAAGAAAATTTTTCACAAACAATTTATTGGCCTGGAGACTATTTTGAACCCATAGAAGAGTTTCAACAATACAAGGATTATGATTTAGTAATGCCCTGGGTGGGATTTGAAGACATTCCAAGTAATTTTGGTGGCCGAAAGTTTCTGTCATCTACATGTGCAGGAGATGAATTTATGAATTTTTATGATAATCGAATACTTAACAAAAGATTCGATACACTAACCAAATATAAGCACAAAGTTTCTTATATCGGTGGATTATCATGGGAAAGAATCGACTTTGAACTACTCAATAAAATGGCATCAAATTTAGAAAATACAGTCTTTTTATTGGGTGTAAAATCTGATGGTTTTCATAAAACGGAAGAGGCGAAACTAAAGTTATTGCAATCCTACTCTAATGTAAGGATATGGGAGAATCTAAATTACAATGAATTAGCAGAACTCGTTTTCAAATGTGATGTAGGAATCATACCTTATCGGGTAAGTGGACAGAATCTACGAATATGTCCAAATAAATTTTTCGAATATTCGGCCTTGGGAAAAAATACTGTTACTACATCGATTCCTTCAATGTCGAGATTCTCACCGCCCGCACTTGTAGCCAAAAGTCATCAAGAGTTTATCGATCTACTGACTGAAAGTTTAACAAGTCCGAACAACCAAGAATTGAAATATAAATTGAGCGAAATTGCTAAGATTGCTTCTTCACGAGATACCCTTAAACGAATTGGTTCATTGATAATCAATGAAAATTAAATCATACAACAGAGAAGATTATAACTGGTGGAAAAACCCCGCAGTTAATTCAGCAAAACAGATTGTTCCTTTTATCTTAGAGTGCCTTCCCATAAAATCTGTATTAGACTTTGGATGCGCACAAGGAGGTTGGCTTTCCGTTTTCCATGAACTTGGCATTAAAGACATAAAAGGGTTGGATGGTGATTGGGTTGACTGTGAAGATTTATTGGTGCCCTTAGAATCATTTCATTGTGTAGATTTAGAAAAGTATCAACATCTCCCTACGGAAAAATACGACCTATGCATCTGCCTAGAAGTCGCTGAACATTTGGAAATCAAATATTCAGATGCATTAATAGCGAATCTTACTAATGCTTCTGATATAATTCTATTTTCAGCAGCAGTTCCTGAGCAAGGAGGTCAGCATCATGTAAACGAGTGCCCACCTTCATTCTGGCAAAAGAAATTTGAAAATAATGGTTTCGAACAATTCGATTTCCTAAGGAATAGATATTGGAGAAATGATGATGTAGCATGGTGGTATAGACAAAACATTATGATTTACTCTAAAGTAAATCTTCGTCCGAAATTAAAGGAATTATCTAATGATTTTTATGGAAATCATGTAATCCACCCAACAGCATTTTCTGAAAAGTGCACGGAATTAAGCATCGAAAATATCTCTATGAGAAACTTACTCAAAGAGATATTTAGACGGGCTTTAAAAATAATTAAGAACTAAATTTTTGATTAAAATCTTAAAAAATTGGGCAAAATACAAAACTGCCGCTTGCCTGACTAAATTTAGTCCTAGTTCTAAGATCTTTGGACCACCCAAAGGCCATTACACAGATATTGATGAATATCTTATTCATAATTCTTACGCAGGAACTAAGAAATTACTCTTAGATGAACAAGCGACTGACCAACAACAAAACTTCGTAAGGCGTCTTGTTAGCATCACAAATGGTAGGATAAATTTGAATCCGTGGTCATTTATTACGAAAGATGACAAACTGTTGTTCAAAGAATCATCCTGTTACGGACCGGTACCTGAAGATCATTGGGTATTCCGTTCAATTAAACTACCGAAGGTGCATAGATTAACAGGAAAGACTCTTTTTCTTTCTAGCAGAAACAACTATTGGCATTTATTAGCCGATGAATTATGTGATCTATCATTGTTAATGGAGAGTGGCATTAACCTTAATGAATTTGATCAGATAGTCTTCGAAATATCACTCTTTAATACCGGAAAAGAACTTCAAGAAATATTTGGACTACACCAAGTCAACCAAGTATCTCTTCAAGAACTAATGCATATTGAGTGCGAGGAACTGTTTTTCTTCACAGGTTCATTTTGTCTAAGCAGACATGCATTTTCACTTGTTAAAAATAAGATCAAAAGTTCTCTTAAACAAAGTTCGTCAAAATCAGGAAAAAGTAGTAGGCGAATCGTTGTTTCACGAGGTTCCAGTACCACCAGAAGATGGTTAAATGAAATTAATTGCATGGAGTTGCTGGATTCACTCGGTTTTAAGTTAATTGATCCATCAAATTTAAGTTTGTCTCAGCAAGTAGAATTGTTTTCAAATGCCGAAATCATTTTGGGACCTCATGGCGCTGGATTGACCAATTTAATGTTTTGTAATCCCAGAACAAAAGTAATCGAGATCCGGACTCAAGAACAAGGCGGTGAATATAGTTCTGCGACCTGCTATGAAGCACTCTCAGCCATTTTCGGGGTTGAACATCATACCTTTCATTGCCCGAGCATAGAAAGAAAGGAATTAAGAGGTAGATCAATCGAGGATGCAGATTTAGTTCCTGATCCGATGAAACTAATGAATTTCATATCCGAAAAGGTTTTGATCTAAAAAAAGAAGAACGAAAACTCCATGCTTAAAAATTTCTTCAAACGCTTTTTTGAAAATTTTTTCTTTCAGTCTTTTTAAAACTGATTTCCCACTCCATTAAGGTAACCTTTTTCTACCAAGTTCAACTCTTTGTTTGATTTAATAAATATTCTTTCTCAATACGGATTTAATTTTTATTCGAAACATAATAATAGCAAATTAGTATTTACCTTCCTTGTATTTTAATGCTTTTCTCAAAATTTTTAATCGAAAAAAACTTATGTAAGTTCCCCCTAGTTTATGCTAATATACGATTCCTATGCGGGGCAAAAGATTGGGAAAAACAAACTTTTTTAAAGACGATAAGACCTAGGTGGAATGTTGTTGAGATAGGAGCCAATCTCGGATACTTTACAAATTTATTTCAAACACTAGTTGGTTCCAACGGTCAAGTACACGCTTTTGAACCAGTACCTTCCACCTTCCAACGACTCCAAAACTCTTTACTCAAGGGAAGTAATCATTGCACCCTCTACAACTTAGGTACAGCGAAGGAAGCGGGCGAAGTGATCTTCCACATTCCGGTTAACGATCACGGGCAAGCAACGATGTATCCACATGATTGTAACACTTGGAAAAGTAGAGAGATCGAAGAAGTAAGTTGCTCAGTAATAAAACTGGATGAATTCGTACCGATTTCTTCTCTAAGCAAAATAGACTTTATAAAAATCGATGTAGAAGGTGCGGAATTGCCAAGCTTACAGGGCGCCGAACGTATTTTAAGTAAACACAAACCCCTTTTATTTGTCGAAGGGTGCAAAGCTTGGATGAAATCTTTTCATTACACGCCCAAGGAGATGGATTCATTTTTGACTAGCCTAGGATACACTAATTTTAAAGTAGTCGATAAAACTCCTTTCACCATTAAATCGATTGAATCCTTCATGCAAAGCAAGGGAGAAGAAGATTCCTTTAATTTTCTAATTTCATAACTTTCGGAAATTAAACACATTAAAAAAAACTTCTTTGTTTTACGTAACAACGATCTAGGAGATGTGCTTGTCGCAACTCCTTTGCTTAAAGGCTTAAAAACAGCATTTCCTGAGTCTAGAGTCTCGATTGGAGTTGGAGATTGGGCAATCCCATTACTCGAAAACAACCCTTATTTGGATGATGTCATTTCATGCAATGCCCCCTGGCACAATAAACAAAATTGCAGTTTCCCCGCCAACTCCCCCAAAACATTTTTCGAAGGTCTGATATATGTACTTTTCTCCAAGGAATCACGATATATCTCTGCTAAGAAATTCACTCATGGGATAGATGTCTTGGGTAGCCGACAGGGTTCCTGGCTGATGCGAAGGGCAAAGATACCTAACCGATTTGGTGTTAAAGGCTATGCTGGTGGGGAAAATTTGTGCACCAAATTCATAGAGTTCAAAGAAGGGAGAAATGTCGCAGGTTCGGGTCTAAAATTTCTAGAACTTATGGAGAGCGAGGAGGAAATTGAACCCAGACCAACCATTTTTCTGACTGAAAGTGAAGTGACTGAGGCAGAAGCTTTCTGGGGTGAAAGATCCGAAAGCACGAAGCGGATAATCATAGCCAGTGGAGGCGGTTTTCCAGAAAAATGTTGGGGTGGCCAAAACTTCTCTCATCTAACAAATCTTCTGCTCAAAAATAAAAATTATCAACTTTGCATCATTGGATCCAAGGAGGATAAAAACTGGATTCCACCAAATGACTCTTCCCAACTCACCAATCTTTGCGGAGAGTTAAACCTACGACAATCTGCTGCAATGGTTTCTCTTTCTGACTTTGTAATTTGCAATTCCTCTTTGTGCATGCACCTGGCAGGAGCCTTCAGAATACCATCCTTAACCTTATTAGGTGAATGGTACGACAGTGCTGAACTTCACCAAAAACAATGGGGCTATCCGGAAAGCACTGTAAGAGGAAAAGAGTTAAAGGCGTTTAGAAACCAAACCTGCTCGGTTTCCGAAGCCTACAAATTGATTCTGCAAGGTCTTGAACAAACAAATCCTCAGAATTGAAAATTTGTTTTATCACCAGTCAAAAAGAATCCAAACAATGCGGGATTAGTGATTATGTGGAACTTCTTGCAAAGGAACTAGAAAAGCTTGGGCAGGAGGTCGAACAATATTTCATTCATAAGGATAGTGAAGAGTTGACTGACTTGCCCAACGCGGATGTATACAGCATCCAATTCGCTCCTTATGCCTATGCGAACAATGGTATGCCAAAGACTATCCTAAACTCTCTTGCTAAGGAATTATGTGACAAGAATGTTCATCTGAACTTTCATGAGATTTGGGTAGGAGCATACCCTCGGTCTAATTGGAAGGAAAGGGGGATCGGTTGGCTTCAAAAAAACCTTATTCTTTGCTTTATCAACAAGTGCAAGCCGGCATGGATTACCTCATCCAATGCAGCTGCTCTTGATCGCTTAAAACAGCTCGGTGTTCCGTCCATATTTCTTTATTTATTTGGTAACATACCCTACTCAGCTATTTCCAAAGCAACAACTAATAGACAAACGCTGAAGGTCGCTTTTTTTGGCACACCCTACGCTAATTTTCCCTACAATAAAATTGGTAATTTTTTTTCAACTCTTTCCAAAACATCGGGCAAGAAATTGGAAATGATTCTGATTGGTCGACAAAGGGAAGATGCTGGGGCTGATCATCTCTATTCCCTATGCAAAAAGAACATGTTCTTAATTGAAAGAACTGGCGAGTTGTCGACCGACTTAATTTCAGAAAAACTCCAGGAATGTTCATTGGGTGTATCCACTACACCCTTTGATGTAATTGGTAAAAGTGGTGCGACCGCTGCAATGATTGAACATGGTTTACCCGTTTTGGCTTATGATGATGGAGATACTCCGCAGGAAAGCCTGTTCATTCCTGATCCATTTAAAGACCAAATCTTTCTGATCAATGATCATTCTTCAGTAGAAAAATTTCTTCAGTATATCGAGAAACCAAGAAAATCTTTTTTCGATGGCGTTGCTCATACCGCAAATAAAATGCTAGATCTAGTTTCTTGAATCCTAAAAGACAGAAATCCCCTTACCAAAGCCCATGGCCTTTATGGACTCAGGTTTTCCTGATTTGCTGGCGGTTTAGTTGGATGGTCTTTTGCCGGTGGACCCCCAAGTTTTTCAATCCCTGGCGGATCCTTGTGCTTAAAGCTTTTGGGGCAAACCTTTCGGGAATGCCTTTTATTCATAATACGGCAAGGATCCAGATTCCATGGAACTTAACCATGAAGCATCGTGCCTGTCTGGGCGAACGTGCCAATGCCTATTCCCTCGGGAAAATAGATATCCAAGAAGGGTCGACAATCGCTCAGGAAGCGTACCTATGCACAGGCACCCATGATTTCAATGATCCCAGCCTACAACTCATCACGAAGCCGATCACAGTTGGAAAAAATGCTTTCATCGGAGCCCGAGCAATTATTCTTCCAGGGGTCTGCATTGGGGAAGGGGTAATCGTCGGGTCAATGTCAGTGGTTCCCAAAGATGTACCCAATCATCAAATCGTAGCGGGTAACCCCGCCAAAAAGATTGGAGAAAGGGCCATAAGTTGAGTGTAAACATACTCAATAAGAAGATCCTTATTACCGGGGGCATAGGCTTCATTGGTTCCAACCTAGCCCGCAAGTTGGTTGAACACGGAAACACCATTACGGTGGTGGATAGTTTAATTCCTGAATACGGAGGGAACCTGAGAAATCTTCACGACATCCAGGACAAGATTACAGTGAACCTATCCGATGTGCGTGATGTTACAGCGATCAACAATTTAATCAAAGGGCATGATTACTTATTCAACTTAGCGGGGCAAACTAGTCACCTAGACTCGATGCACGACCCGATTACAGATTTGGACATCAATGCGAAAGCTCAACTATCTATTTTGGAAGCATGTCGGAAATATAACCCAGATATTCGCATTGTCTTTGCCAGCACCCGCCAGATTTATGGAAAACCCAACTACTTGCCGGTGGATGAAAGACATCCCCGTCATCCGGTTGATGTAAATGGAATTAATAAAATTGCCGGGGAGCAGTACCATATTCTCTACCAAGAAGTATATGGCATTGCATCATCCGTGCTCCGTCTAACCAATACCTACGGACCAAGAATGCGCATCAGAGATGCCAGGCAAACCTTCTTAGGTATTTGGATAAGAAACCTGCTCGAGGGTAAACCAATTCAGGTCTTTGGCGATGGCAAGCAGCGCAGAGACTATAACTATGTTGAGGATGTACTGGATGCCTTGCTGATTGCAGCCACCGAGAAAAATGCTATCGGCAAGGTCTATAATTTAGGAGCGCCCGATCCACTCAGCCTTGAGGATACGGCAAAAATTATGTGCCAGAAGTCCGAGGGTGGTGATTATCAAATGATTCCTTTTCCTGAAGACAGAAAGGCGATCGATGTGGGAGATTTTATCTGTGATTACTCTGCCTTTCGTGATCAATTTGGATGGGAACCCAAAATAAGTTTTGAAGATGGGATCCAACGGTCCCTCGAGTATTTCCGAAAGGAAATTGAATACTACAACTAGCCATTCCACATGATTCCTTTTGGTGATCCATCGGCTTCTTACCAAGCCCATAAGTCTCAAATTGATCAGTCAATCAAGCGGGTACTCGATTCGGGGTGGTATGTATTAGGCACTGAAGTCGATGCATTTGAAGAGGAATTCGCATCTTTCCATGGCAAGGATTTTCATGCCGTAGGAGTTGCCAATGGAACTGATGCCATTGCCCTGTGCCTCAGAGGTCTTGGCCTAGGGACTGGAGATGAGGTCATCACCGCATCCCACACGGCAGTGGCCACCGTTGCCGGGATTGAACAGGCAGGTTGCACCCCGGTATTTGCAGATATAGATCCGAACACTAGGTGCATTTCCCCAGATTCCATTGAGGAAGGACTGGGTGGCAATACCCGGGCGATTATGCCGGTTCATATTTATGGAAAACCTGCAGAAATGCATAAAATCTTGGAAATTGCCCAAGCCTACAACCTAGCGGTAGTGGAGGATTGTTCGCAGGCACACGGAGCGGAGATCAATGGACAAAAAGTAGGCACTTTTGCAGATATTTCCGCTTACAGCTGTTATCCAACCAAAAACCTGGGCGGAACCGGAGATGGGGGGGTAATTCTTTGCCGATCCAAAGAGTTTGCCGAAAAGATTAAATCTCTTCGGCAGTACGGATGGAACGATGCGAGGGAAAGTATCATCCCAGGCTTTAATTCGAGACTTGATGAACTTCAGGCAGCCATCTTGCGGGTAAAGCTACATCACCTCTCGGATGATAATGCCAAACGCCTAGCAATCGCACTTAGGTACAATAAGGCTTTTCAGGATTTACCCATTACCTTACCCACCTTATCTGAAAACGAGCTCCATGCGATGCATCTTTATGTGATTGAGTATGATCGAAGAAATGAATTGATGGAGCACCTTCGATCTCACCAGATTGGAGCCAGCCTGCACTATCCTCTGGCGGTTCATCAACACGCCGCCTATACCAAACGAATCCGAGGTTGGGAGAACCTCCAGGTTACCAACCAGTTCTACCAAAGAAATCTTACTCTGCCGATGTATCCGGAATTGAGTGCCGGAAAAGTTGATAAGATTGTTTCTGCTGTAACAAGCTTTTTTTAAATATTAAAAGCATTGATTCTAAATCTGTAATAAAAACTAAAAGAGTAAAGGGATTGGATAGTATTCGCTTTATCTGTGCGATATGGGTTGCGTGCAGCCACGGTGGGTATCCTCCATTAACAATTACATTTGATAAAGAAAATACGATCGAATGGTTAATTAACGGTATCTATACTTCACTATTTTGTGGCCCTGCTGCTGTAATAATCTTCTTTTTAATAAGTGGATTCTGTATACATTATCCGTACAGAGAATCTTGGCACAAAAAAAACATCTTACCATTCATTATGGCTAGGGTGACAAGGATATCTGCCCCAATAATTTGTGCAGCTGTAATTGTAAAATTGATTGGCTTTAATACATCTCTCTTTTATCTGTTAATTGGATGGTCTATTGTCTGCGAACTGTCTTATTACATATTCTACCCTTTTCTTAGGTCATTGATAAATAAAAAAGCTGGGTGGCTAAAGTTTCTCATTTTTTCATACACCCCGACTGTGCTTGTTTTTTGGTTTTATCCTTTAAATTTGGTCAATTACCCTGGAGTCGGAGTTTATATGGTGGTTGCTCTAGGACTTCCCTGCTGGATACTTGGCCTGATTCTGAGTTTTTCCATAGACGAACAACCGACAAATTATCAGGTGACTGGAATAAGTCTATGGTGCCATAGAATTTTTATTTTTTCTATCGCATTCCTATGCCATGTTTTCGCACTTCAGGAAATCGTTGGACATCCATTTACTCTTAATTTTTTTGCGATAGCAGCCTTTTTTTGGTTAGAAAAAGAGATTTTATTTTACTTGAATAGAACGCCAATTTCATCCCTAGAAAATTTTGGTAAAGCGAGTTACTCGATTTACTTAATGCATGGACTTCCTCCCTTTTTAATTTCAATTTTCACCAAAGATATTGGCCCAATGGAAAAGTTTTTATCTTACTGGATTATTTTGGTTATGCTGGTATTAATCTTTTATTTTTTAGTCGAAAAACCAACTCATATTTTATCTAGGTATTTATATCGATCTCTTTGCAAGCTTTAGCTTCAGTAAAAAATCAGCATTAAATTAACTATTCAGAGTCTAGTAGGTTCAAAAAATTTATCTTTTTACATCAATTGCTTAGATTCATTGGTAAAAAATTCTACTGATGATATCAATCTTCTGATTCATACAGATGGCTCTTTATCCGAAAGAGATGAAACCTCACTCTGCTCGAGATTTGGACCCTATGTTAATATTTCAAACTTCGAAAGGTCGAAAGAGTGTGTACTTGACTATCTTAAAAACAAACCAAACTGCCAAAAGATTAGAAAAAACTCTATTTGGGGAATTGAGTTCTTTGACCCCATTTTCGCATTCCCAGAGGACCCGATCAGTTTTTACCTCGATGCCGACATTTTGTTTCTTCGCCCATTCTCCGGATTATTTGATCGGCATCAGGTAAAAGGTGGAGCTGTTTTTTTGAAGGACACTCAGTGGGATGCGTATTCTTTTCGCCCTTGGCAAATGATTGCCGGTAAAACTAAACCCCAGGCAGTCCAAGGAATCACCACAGGGCTGGTGTTTTGGGATAAATCAGCAATCGACTGGGATTACCTCGAGTGGTTTCTGGGAGAGGATCGACTTCACCAAATTCCTGAATGGATCATGCCCACTGCACAAGCTGGCCTGGCCCATCGATGCGAGGCGAAAACACTTTCACCAAGACATATAACAAACCTCTATCCAAACGCCCGGATTCATGAAGATACCTTTGGCGTACACTTGCTAGGCTCATACCGGAATTCTTGGATGGAAAAGCTTGAGGCCAGAGAAAACAATCAAACAGAAAATGTACCTATCATGACCCCATCCTTTGAAAAATGTGTAAGCCAAAACATTTTTGGCTACTCGCTTAGGCAAATGAGAAGGTGGAAGAATACGAGGCTGAATCTTTGGTAGGTGACTGATCTATCCAACATGAAAATCCTCATGCTCGCCCCCTGCCTGGGGAAGTTTGGTGGAATTGAGACTTTTTGCCTGACCTTGATTGAGGACCTTATTCATGAGGGTGCTTCGGTTCGCTTACTTAGAAAAAAAGTGGTCGGATTTCAGGACGATGGATCGATCCAAAAAAACGAAACCGAAATCCGTTCATCTTGGACAGAAGGAGAAAACAAACGATTTACCAGCCAGTTTGTTTACCCCAGAGATGCAGTAATCAAAAGTGCCATACGAGATTCCGACCTAGTCCACCTCCATAACCCTATGGTGGAAGGCGTATGGCATGCCAAAAAATTTAACAAACCTTGCGTAATGACTATTTACAACTGGAGAAGGACCGGGGTTCACCCTAGACTTTTAGCTTGGCGGTGGGCAGTGAGCCAAGCAAACAGAAGGTGGTATATATCTGAGTTTGTCTGGGATAGTTGGGAAAAGAAAAGGAGGCATGCAAGTGCTCGCCTGCCAGTGGTATCCAGAATGCCCCAAGGGGAAACATCCCCCGATAAAAGAAAGGGGTTTTTATTTATCGGCAGGTGGATACCGAACAAAGGAATTCGTATTTTACTGGAAGCATACGCTAGGCTAAAAGCGGATCCTCATGAATGGCCACTTACCATGCTTGGGAATGGGCCCTTGCGGGAAGAAGTTTTGCATACGATTCAAAAGAAAGGGATTCTAGGTGTGCAACTGCCCGGGTTTGTCAGTGAATCTGAAAGGCACCGCTACACCCGGGAAGCCAAATGGATGGTCACCCCACCCCATACTAAAGAAGATCTAGGCCTGACTCCCTTAGAGGCACGCTCGGTCGGTATGCCCTGTATTGCTTCCACCGATGGTGGAGTTCAAGAGACCGCAGGCCCCCATGCCCTCTTTTGCAAACCAGGAGATGTCGACTCACTGGTTGAGTGCATGAAACAGGCAATTCAAATGGAAGACAGCCAGTATCAGGAGCTATCCAGATTGGCCAAGGTAGATCTTGAACAATATGTTCGCCCACTGGATGAGTATGCAATGGAGTATCTCAGCCTAATTCGCAACAGATGAAAAATTCGGACCGGATACCCGTGATCGACTTTCTGCGTGGATTGTCCTGTTTGGGTGTGATGCTTTACCATGTACGAGTAGATCTATGGATTGGATGGTGGCGAATAACAGGTCACCCAGAAGAGTATTCTTCCTTTGCTAAGGCAATGGCTTGGCTTTCCATCCCTACCCCATTCATGGGCTATGCGGTTTTACTCTTCTTTCTGATTAGCGGATTTTGCATCCATTATCCGAATACTTCTGGAAACGCCGAGCTTTGCTGCAGAACTTATTTAATTCGTCGATTTTGGAGAATTTACCCGGCTTATTTTGCAGCCTTGCTTTTCACTGCGTGCATAAGCTACCTCTGCCTAATCCTGTGGGGAGACAAGAACTGGGATGTAAGTAAAATCTTTCGGGTGGCCACCTTGACGCAAAACTATCCACCGGAGAGCGGACAATTCCTCAGTAACCCTTCCCTATGGACCATTCCACTGGAGATAGAATTTTACCTTCTATATCCCCTGGCTTTTTTATTCTTCGCATCCAAGAGAAGCTCACTTTTATGGATCATTTGTTTGGGCATAAGTGCTCTCAGCATTTTTCTTAGTTACCAAGGGTACCAGTGGCTTAGTTATACCGCCCTTTTCCTATGGCCCAGTTGGTTGCTTGGAGCATGGATTGCCAAGCTCTATCGGGACCAAAAATTAAATCGAATCAAGCTTGGTTACTTACTTACTCTTACCGGACTAAGCTTGTGTGTTGCCCTAATGAGCAGGTATCAAAACTGGGAGACTTGGACACAGTATTTCGCATGGACTGCTTTTTACTCCTTCTTTTTTATTTTCTGCTTATCTCATGCAGGATTACTCGACCGAATCATCGGTAATAGGCTGACGAAAGCTATTTCTTGGATTGGTAAAATTTCTTTCTCGTTGTACCTGATTCATTTTCCACTCTTTAA
>Ga0206130_10002975_pt1 | contig 22847 bp, 45 predicted proteins | sample Helgoland_Spring_9_FD_148637 | JGI IMG/M metagenome (GOLD analysis project Ga0206130, IMG submission 148637) | Pelagic subsurface seawater microbial communities from Kabeltonne, Helgoland, North Sea - Helgoland_Spring_Bloom_20160512_1 | ecosystem: Environmental > Aquatic > Marine > Epipelagic ... | reverse complement strand
ATGAAAAAGATATATCCAATAGTGTCCATTACTTAATCTACCACTAACTTGTACACAGGATCTAACTTAACTAACACAGTTCTGCCGTCTGGTGTGATCTGTGAGCGAAACAAATCGCCTGGTTTGATGTGTACACTGTGTAGCATCTCTTCTGGGTGACTGTCAGTGAACTCTATGCCTTTTGCTGTGATACTAAACGTATAATCAAAGTATTGCATGGTGTTTTATTCCTTGTGCTGTTATAGTGTAATTATACAAAAGGGGCACGAGTCTTGCAATATATATGGTAGTAGTGCATTAAAGCAGTGATACGCCGGTATCGTTGTGGTGTTCTACCACACTCAGGGGCAAAAGGTGTTGGATTTTTGACGGTTAGACTGCAATGCTTTGCCCCAGAGTGTTTTAATCTCTGGTGCTTAGATCCTTGTCTTGTGGATAATACACATCATCATGGTCAGGTATTGTTTTATTTTCGGGGGAATTTATTTTGGTGTCTGTTTCTTTTTTACCAAATATACGATCCCAATTGTCTGCGTACTGCTTTTGATTGTTTGTTTTGCGTGGCTTATCGCCTTTGCCGCCGTGCCATTTATTGCTCAATGCTAACTCCTACCACATAAGGTGTGGCGTTTAATATGTTTTCCATTTGGCTGTATGTTTGACTAGCTCTGCCAACGGGTGCTCTACCTAAATTGTATCGGGGTTCTGTGAAATCATATCCATACAGCTCTGCATTAGCATCTTTACACCACTGCCAGTAACGAGCTTGTTCATGATTGTTTGACAGCAATCCAAACTGAGCTCTATCCATAGCAAATGCAACTGATCCACTGATAACACTCTGCTGTTTGACTTCACCATTACGAATTAATTCTATATCATTGGTGTGAAATGCATGTCCCAAGTCCTTGCCCACTGTGAAGAAGTCTAAGTACAAGTCACCATTTTCGGTATTATTCTCAAAGCAACGATACTGAGCATCAGTTAATTGAGGGAAATTGGCTTTTAAATGATCCGAGCTGTGTCTAATAACGTAGAAACTCTCACCAAATTCTGAATTAGGAGCCTTCTCTAAACTGTGTACTAACTTGTTAAGACGTTCTAAACTGGCAAAAAACTCAGGTTCAGCTGAACGTTGTACCTCTGGATTCTCTAATTCTTTCTCAAAAGCAAAATGTATTCTATTAAGTCTGCTGGTTATTTCTTCTGGGGTCAAATGAGCCTTAATTTCAAAAGTATTGTTGAATTGCACATAGCCGTTGTGTGAGCACAATTGCATTTCAGCATTTAATAGCTCTGCATCTGAGTTCCATGAACTCCAACTCAAATGCTTACCGTATCTATTCCATTCAATGAAGTTCTTAGGGCTTTGAGTTGTTCCGTATGACTGATTCAGTATGCTTTTGGTCACAGTGATAAATGTTTCTGCAACAGGGTTATCGCATATATCCCAGGTTAGAGTTGACTCGCCCTGGGGGTATTCTGATAATCTGCATGTACCACTTGGATCAAGTACACCGTGTGGTTCACTGTGCAAGTGAATATGATATTTCATAGCACTATTTATGGTTCAATAGTCACAGTTTCGGGTTTTTCTAGTTCCACTATCACTGTGTACTCGTTGTCTGGATTAGGCTTACTCATGCTGACTAAATGGTCATACATTGTTGCCGCTCCAACAGTAACACCTTCTGCTCTACCTATGTAGTATGATGTTAATCCTGCACCAACCACACAGGCTCCAAATATAATATACTCAAGCATCATCTTCGCTGTTCTCCTCTTCCCAATCTGCTAGGTTTTGTCTTAAATCAAATACGTCATTTACTTCCTTTAGCACTTCATCAGTGTCCCATTCATCACTGTCACTGCGGGGTAAGTCACTGCGGTGTTCTTCATTAACTCCACAAAAGTCATTGCCTTCTTCTAGGAACACATGGTGTATTTGAACATCAGGATTTTCCAGCATGTAAGTTTTAAATGCTTCATCGGGTGGACCCCATGCTGTTTGAAAGTATCCATCTATGGTGCCATCTTCAACATTATGGTCACAGTGTGGCTCTGATATGTCCCACTTGGTTCCCCATTTCTCTACTGCTTCACTGTAATCCCAATCGCCTAAAGGAACCATAAACTCTAACAACTGACCTCTCTCCATTGCATGAGCTAAGTCATATATTTTATCAACTGGACCTTCAATGGTCACACTGTTATCACACCAATTCGGCATAGCATCTCCTTGTTATAAACGTTGAACTTCCATCAACAAGTTATGTACTTGCGGGTCGTTTTGATTACGAATAACATCTTCTGTGATATGAGTATCGTATGTCAACTCACCGTTGTAAAATACAGCACATTCGTATCTGCCTTTGATAGGCTTCATAACACTCTCGCCTTTTGCATTCTGTTGCACACCGTATTCAGGGATAACACTTAGGCTATACCCATTGTTAAATGTGTACACATCTTGCACTCCACCTGTGCCGTGATAGGCACCATAGCCGTGCTTGGTGGTTTCAATTATAGGCTGTTCGCCATTGATTGAATGTGTTTGTGCCATTAGTAAGTTACCGGTTTCTGTGCAACAAAGTCTAAGCCTACTCTACTAGCTCTAAACTCTTGCAGTTTGCTATCCCATTGCATGTTGAGGTCCATGCCTCCCATGTCAACAGTCATGTATACTCCGGCGGCATGAGTCTTTACTTCGCCTTTAACAACTTTGCCATTGTCTTCGCAAAGTATCTCAATTGGTTGATAGTGTCCTAACATATTAGTGTCCGTGTCCTGTGTGTACTCCAAACAAATAGCCTATTGCCATTGATACGGGTACAATAATTAATAAATCCATTACCCAATGCAGAGCAATAGCCAACGATATAATTTCTTTCCAGTGCAATTTGCACACATCTTGCCATGCTTTTATTCTTTTCAACATTACAATGTCTTCCAGATAATAATACTAGCACCTACACAAAGTAGCGAAAGGTAACCAAAATAGACAAAGCCAAATACTAAATCTATCACAGTTTCTCTCCAACAGCAAAACCTCTGAATGTTTTAAAACGTGGGAACCTTAGGCTCCAAACATCATCAGCGTCTTGGCTTTGCGTTGCCGCATCAGCTCTAATCTCTACTAACTGTCCAATAACATTATCCTTAACTGCCCATACATCTTTACGCATGTCATCAGTTAAGCCACTGCCTACATTAAGATGAAAGTCTTTGCCGTCATCGTTGCCTTCAACAATCAATGCACCCAGCATACCAGCATTCTTACCAGTACCTTCTTCAACACCAACTACTTCAAGTGTTACTTCAATGAACGGCTTAATCTTTAACCATGCATGTGAACGTTTACACTTGTATGGATCATTGATAGGCTTTATCATTAGACCCTCGTAGCCTTCGTCTAACGCAAGTTTGTTCATATCTTTGAACTGTACCTGTCCTTCGTCTGTGTCTAAGTCTACGACAGTTGCATCAACTAGTTGAATTCTGTAGTTAAACGATCCACTTAGGTCAAGTATACGTTGACGCCTAAACATAGCACCGTGCTCTGTCCCACCTGCATTGAACTCATCTAGTGTGAGCATGTCAAATACTGCTAGGTATGAATCTTCTGTTTGAGCACCTTCTTTCCTATGCACTTGTCTCATAAGTGTTTGGAAGTCCTCACTCATTACCTCACCATCAAACACTAAGCCTTCAAACTCAGGCTTGCTCAATGCTTCTTCAATGTGTGGGAAGTTCTCTAACAGTTTACCATTACGTGAATGTAATGTAGCACTACCGTTTTGCACAATAGCAATTACTCTTACACCATCATACTTGTATTCGATAAAGCATTCGCCTGCTATCTTCTTAGGATGTTTAGCACCGTCATGTGCCAACATACAACCAAATAGAGGAATAGTATCAGGTACTACTTTATTAATAAGTTTAGCACCAGTACCACAACGTAAGTCTTTGATAAGAATCCTACGATACCAATCGTTCCATTGCTCATTGGTAGCCATTTCCATATCCTGGATAATAGCATCACGAGCCGCATGTCCAGTGAGTGTTCTAAGTTGCAATTGACTTGCTAACTCTTCGAACTCTTTCATTGGAAGCCCTTCACCATCAGCACCTTCTCTGATAGGAACTTGCTTTACACCAAAGGTCACCATAGGATCTAATGCTAAAGTAGTACCTAGTATAAAGTCGTTGTCTGAACAGTCAGCAACGGTGTTTGTGCTATCAGCCACATAAGCAAGAGCACCTTTAAGTATTTCTTGCTTTGCTAGTGAACTGTTGTCAGCTTCTAATTGCTGTATGATATTCCAAGGATTCATTATACGTTCCTCACAATAGCACGTTCAGAATAGTTTGGACCTGTACTTGATGCATGAATGATACTATCGAAATCCCTAACGTCAATGCCAGTCCTGTTTAAAACACTATCGATAACTCTGTCTCTCATCACTTTCATGTGAGGAACATTGATACTTACAGGGTATTCAGAACCCTTTGGGTGGTCCACGTTCTCTTCGTGTGTATACCACATTTCTTCAAGTGAAGTAAGTTGGATAGTAACACCAGGAGTATCATCATTGTTAAAACAAGTCAAAGAACCTATCATTGAAAACTTAGAGTCTACAATTTTGTCTTTGCTTTGGTTTTGGGTATTAAGATTTGTCATTCGCTTTCCTTATTGTTTAATATGTATATATTATACCGGTTTTTCTGGTATAAGTCAACCTTTTATGCACCGCTTGTCATATGAACGTAACCTTCGTCACATTCCTCTATGAGCTCTCCACATGCACAATACTTCTCTTCTTCAGGAGTAGGAGCACCTACTATGTCACGCACTGTGGCTTCGTCTGCCGGTCTGAACGTGCCTGGTGGGTAATAATATCCTCTTCTGAATTCGATATCCATGTTACCCTCCGAAGTGATCCTTAATGGCTTGGTCGATAACATCTTGTGCCATGTAACTCTTGCCACCAATGTGCCATCTATATTGACTAGCCTGGCGAGCAACTTCAGGTCCTTGCTCTTTCCAGTCATAGATCCTAACGTAGATGTTTTCCCAATCATCGGGATCAGTTGCGTCTGCATCTAGTACTTTGATTGCAAGTACCCATTCAGTGTGAACTTTGTCATCACCACTTGGAGAAGTGATAGTTGGTTCACCGAACACGTCAATCAAGTTGTAATAACTTGCACTGACATAACCTTGAAGAGATGAACCGCTTTCAAAAGCAGATTCATCGTTTTCAATTTCTAAAATTTTAAAGTCTAACATTAAGCACTCCAATAAGATTCACTAAGTGGATTCATATAACTTTTCTGGTTTATAGAATAAGTTACAGTAATTTCTTTACCAGTTCCTGGTGCAATACCAGTCTTAGTAATGAACGGCTCAATGAGCTTGTACTCTTCGACATGCATAACTCTATAGTTATCCTTGTCAGCACAATGAGTTCTGCCTAAAGCCGTGTCAGTTGCGTCTCTGAACGCATTGTACATCGGAGCATAAAACTCTTCCTTACCTTGAGCAACAACTTCAGCAACCTGTGCCTTAGCCTTGTCATAGAACTTGATAGTTCTAGTAATACCAGCCTTAGCCGCACCTTCTGACTTATAACTAGTACTAGCATAAGACTTACGAGTTGGCTCGCTGTGAATTGAATCGTTACTTTTATCTACTATTACAAACATAATTCTCTTTCCTTTATTGTTTAATATGTATATATTATACCGGATTTTCTGGTATAAGTCAACCTTTTTTTACCTTAATCCAACCTACTTGAAGCATAAAGTTTTGCTTCAGGCAAGTACTTTTTAACTGTGTCAACGTAAGCCTGTGTTCCAGCCTCTTTGTGACTGATGCTTTGGCTGTTAGTTCCACCTGGATTCCACAGGGTATAACCACCTGTGTATGACTTTTTGAAGCCTACTTTAGCAAAGCTCTTGCCCATTTTGGTGTTACCCTTTTCAAAGGATTGTACCCATGCAAAACCACATGCATCCATGAAGTTTGGGTGTTTGTTTTCAAAGTCAGCACAAGCCTGCTCTGCGGCTTTGAGTGCCTCTTGGTGAATTTCAAATGTAATCATTACTTTGCTCCTTCTAAGAAGTCTACCCAGGCAATTGGGTTTAGACCATTGTTGAAACGCCACTGAATTGCTTGAATTCGTGTCTCAAATACCATGTTGTTAGTTCTAAGGTCATCTGACAGATTTCTTAAAATATACATGTTGTTTGCCTTTGTGCGTTAATATGTATATATTATACTGGATTTGGGGGTCCATGTCAACCTTTTTACCACTTTTTCTGGCATCTTTTTGGTAAATTAGGCTATTTTTCCCTCAAATTGACGCCTTTAAAGGGGGAGATTGTGCATACTTCGAGTTGATGTTGGGTTAGGGGCTCTTGGGCAACCACAATACATACTATGGGCTGGAATAGGTCATCTTTGATTATAGCATTTAACTTAGCATCCGTGCCTTTAACGTTATGCCCAACACATGTACCCATAGCGATGTTATTTTTGCTCACATTGTTAGGCTTTATGTTCTGCTGAAAGATTGCTTGATGCTCTAATGCCCTTACCTGCCTATACATAAGAATGTCGCCGTCATACTCTTCTGGTGGTGCAGGGTTTATATTGTATGGTTCCATGCTGGTAATCCACAACAACCTTTTATTTCTGTGGTGACCAAAAAACCATTCCAGTAAATTTAGTTCAAAACGATAAGTTGTATTAATGATGTCACACAATTCTTCAAAATGTGCATCTCCAGTAACGACTTTATTGAAGTCCTGCCTATATCCTGTATTGTTGATATTGTACACGATCACATCAGGTATGTCGGTGATACTGTCGATAAACTCTTGTGGTTTAGTGTAGTCGACATTATGAAGACCAAAATAGGTGACATCGAATCCTTCACAGACATTTTGCATCCACGGCTTAGTACTTCCGCCAAATGCCCAAACTTTAATGCTCATACAGTGCTCCTATTAACTATGTATATATTTATTAAATACTCAAATATGTATTAGGTATTCTATATAAAGCAATAAATAGTATAAAATACACCCGGAGTAACACTTAATGAGCGATACATTAGTATTGAATGCTGATGGGCAACCTTACAGCATATTGCCTCTAAGCACAATATCATGGCAAGAAAGCATCAAATATCTAATATTAGAGAAGGTACATGTACTAGAATGGTATGACGATTGGATGGTCAGTAGTCCTAGTTGGGAAACCCGGGTACCAGCAGTAGTGATGATAAAGAAATACGTTAAGAAGAAGTCTAAGGTACGTTTTAGCAAGTATAATGTTATGCTAAGGGATAAGTTTAAGTGTCAGTATTGTTTTGTGGATCTTAAGAGGTCTACGGCTACAATGGATCATGTACTGCCTATAAGTAAAGGTGGCCCAACTAACTTCGACAATGTAGTTACATCATGTCAGCCATGTAATACATCGAAAGGTAATGACTTATTGCCCATACCAAAGCATACTCCGGCTGAGCCTAATTACTTTCAATTGGTTAAGAATAGGGAAGTATTAGAGCACCAACTCAAACATCAGAGTTGGTCTAAGTTTATTTGACTTAAGAACTCATCGGCAATATAGCCGGTGCTTCTACTACCAAAATGTAATCCATCTCTGCCTAAGTCCCACGCATGAGTAGGCTCTTCATCCGGATCTAATTGAGTTACACCTGACCCTAGTACTAAAGGTGAGGTTGGTATGTTTTGTGTACATTTTTCTTTTATGTAGTCTCTAGCATTGAATGTAGTGAACATCTCAACTAGTTGTACACCGTGAATCTTGCATAAGTCTATAACAGATTGTCTTGCTAACCAAAACTCGTGTAGCATTTGTGCATTACTCTTGAGCAAATGACTTTTAGTTGCTCTGCTTATACTCTCTACATCATACATGTTAGCATCAATATCAGAGTCAGTTAAGCCGGGAGTAAATTGCCACACAGGATGAGCAAAGTTAAAATGGTCAAACATATTAAAGTCGACAGGTTTAGCGTCTAGTCTTAACAATGTTCGTTCATGTGGTGGCCACAGTACACATAATATCTTAGGTATATATCCTTCTTCAAAAAACTGTCTAACTAATAGTGCTACAACGTCAGCGCCAATGCCGCCACAGCCTATGTTCCAATTTACTAAACCCAGTTTTCTTGCAGTCTTATAACTCCATGTGTCGCCATTACGTTGTCCAATGCCATACGTATGACTGCATCCTGCAGACATTATTGCATCGTCCTGCTTGTCAAAACTAGAGCTCCGGAAACATTGCTCGTTAACTGTGTACAATATATCCGTTTCTTTGTAGTCTATGAGGTTGCGTGGACTGTCTGGCGTCTCAAAATTTATGTGATCATTTGGTTGATATTGAAACATATAACCGTTATTATTTTTATAAATTGTGCCGTTTATCTCTTTAAAAGGTTGCATTAATTGAGGTAGTCCAGTTGTAGTCTGTCCCACTGGTCTTAAGAAGTGATAGTTTATATTACCCATGCTAGTATTTACGCCTTAGTCTAAGTTTTTTGCAAATTTTTCGATGTCGTCACCTACCATCTTTAGCCACATAGCATCGTCTTCGCTGTATAGATATAAGAACTTTTTGTCTAAAAAGTAAGGCCACAGCATTTTATCATGCAATCTTAGTAGTAGTTTGTTGTGGAGTCCTTCTGCCATAGGAAACTTATATACATCATACTCTTTACTCAACAAGTTATTGCCTAACTTAGTTAATCGTAAGCCTGTACAAGTGTTCTCTGATATTTGAAGGTTCTTAAACAGCATGTAACAAACATCGAGCGTAGAGTATTGTGTCAATGTGTCATGCTTTGACATAAGTTTTGCGGCTATGTTATACTGTAAAGATTTAGTCATTGCTAACATCGGCTTCATTAACGTATTCACCGGATGTTAGTTTAACTACTTTAAAATCTGTAGTGCTAAAAGTCTTATTCAACTTTTCAGCAAGATTGAACGCATGTCCGCTGTTACTGAAACTTACCTTTTTGTATTTAGGCCCTGGGTAACTTACTAACTTGTTAAGTGTACGCAAGTTTATAGGCTTACCCTGATAGAAGACACTGAATATTGCTTCTGCGGCTAGTATTTGATCCGCTCTGTATGTGTCTTTATGAACTGCTTCTAACAGTATAGTTGGTTTAGGTCTGCTCATTGTGTATAGTTCTCCTATACACTTATTTATCATAAAAACGTGTTTTAATGCTTCTTTAAAACACGCTTTAATATGACTCTATCTACTCTTGCTTTGACAGCCTCGGCTGAATCTCCGCTTAGATAATTTCGAACTTTGCAAATTCGGTCCAGCCACCAATGGCTTCGCCGTCAATTCTGATTTGTGGGAAGGTTCTTGCTGTGGGGAATTGTTCGAATAGTTCTTCTCTACTGAAGTCTCTTTCTAACTTCTTATACTCATATGTATGAGTAGTTTCTTGTATCGATTGTTGTGCCTTGTTTACTGCCAAGTCACAGAATGGGCAGTTGTCTTTGCCAAATATTTCTATATGCATTATTAATCCCTTGTTAAGTCTAGCACACCATTAGATATCCAGTGTAATAATTTGCCTTCATTACCTGCTAATTGTCGAGCTACCTCTTTGTTATGTTCTAATATTTCCCTTGTTTCTTCTGAAAATATCTTGTCATGTAATACGTTTTTATCAATGTTATTTATCTGAGATAAAATGTGTTGCATACGATATTGATCCGATAGATCATCATACGATTCATCAAATATGTGTGGGAATGTCTTAAAGCCTAACGAGTGTAAGTGGGCAAGTGTTCCTTTGTTGCCTACTATAATGAACGGACGTTTATTATACATACACCGCCATGTTTTTTCTGTTATGAATATTGTATTCCACCAGTCGTAATCATCGCGTTTAAACTTATCGTTATAGTAGAATGTTTCAGGAACTAAGTCAAAGTAAGTTGTGTCGAAAACATTATAAAACTCTGGCCCTGGATCAAATATTGCACTGCTAGGTGGAACATTTTCTGCTAATTCTAATGTCCTTGGTACTAAGTGTTCAAGTTCTGCACGAAGCGCCGACTCTTCAAACGCACCATGCCAACTCCATTCAATGTCATCTAGCAACTTATAATCACATAATGCATTTAATATGTCAACCCTGTGCTGTCTATTAGCTCTGCTAAGGAATGTGAACAGTTTGTCTAACGGCTTGTTCGCTTTATAGTTGCGTTCATAGTGCTTACTATAATCAGTTGTGAAGTCATGTACTACTCCGCACCACCTGTTAATAGTTATTACTGTTAGTTGCGGCTTTATGTTGTTATGGCTACACCAATCTGTATACAGTTGTTCCGAGTTTGCATTACCCCATACCAATGTTACCATGTTAATATCTGTATGAGATTCTTTACAACAGTTATGGATGTATGAGAAGATGTCTTCGGTATCTATTCCCTCACCTAATGACACTCCGCCCTCTGTGGGATGAAGTAAGTATATCTTCCCTGGTATATCTCTAAGTTTATTAATCAACCCAGGATCAATTTTATCTTCACCAACTAAGTACTCCCACAGCTCTATGATCGTTGCTCTATCCATTGTTGTTGTACCTTGTCCTTAATCTAAACCAGAATGCATAATTCTTGTTATCAAAACTAATAATTGCTTTCTTAACATCATTCTCTACTCTGAAGGTCCAGCCAAACTTAAAGCCCTTCTTCTTAGAGTCTTTGTTAAGTTTATCTATGATATGGTGCGGTATACCAACACCTCTCCACTGTTCATCGGAGCCTGTGTAATCGCCTTGTGCATACACTACTTCGTATTTAAAGTGTTTATCATAACCACACTCCGGGTCGTCGATCCAAGATGATCCATTTGCCTGCGGTATGCCACCTGTTGCTTCTAGATATTGTGCATAATTAGTCATTAAACTTACCTCCGGTGTAAACCACAGTCTCTGGTTCCGGACTGCTGAGATTATCCATCTCTTTTATAACACGAACTAAAAAGGGAACATCAAATGACGTTTCTCTTACCTCTCGTTCGTTAAGTTGCTTTACTCTAGCAACAAATTTCTCTAAGTCAGACATTAGGCTTCCTTGCTTGGATCCCACAGTGTCAAGTTCTTAGTCTTAAGTCTGTTAATAACTAACTTGTAACGACTTTGTTCTTCCTTCCATTCCTTTAACCATTTGTGACCATCACGCTCTGCATCAATAAAGATTGCATTTGTCATAGCCAGTGGCACTAGTATTGCAAAGTGAATAATAATACTAACCACTGTGTTGTAGTTAAAGAATCCTAAGTAATTAGATGCTAGGAATCCAAACCAAACACTCCAGATGGTAAACAGTACTAACATAAAGTAAGTCTGTAAACTTGGGTCTGGAATATACTTTAGTGGATTGTATCTAACATCCATTACACGCCTCCAGCCATTCACGAGACTCATTACAGTTCGTCTAAATAGACTTGGCTTTTTTAACATTGGCTCTATACTCATTTTCTTTTCCTATTTAATGTGAGCTCTAATGTATTCTTTTACTACATGCATACCGTATGATAACCATGTAACGAATACCAAACTCCATATTAATATTTCTAACACTATTTGTTAAGCACCTTTCGTTTAATCTTATTTAACACTTTAAGCCTTTGCTTTAGTTCCATTTTGGTTTTAAACGGTCCTTCGTAACCATATGTAATTAAAGTATTGAGCTTAGGACAGTTACCGTGCTTCCAGCCCTTTTCAAAGTTAATAGCATACCAACCTGCCGCATAGTAGACTGTGCTGTTCTCAGTCTTAGCAAACAATGGAATCTCTTCCATGTAGTCTGGGTGTGCTTGGTCAATTGGTACAGGATTAGGATAGTCAACAGCAAAGCCTTTGATATAGAATGTACCTGGCTGTGTGATATCTAGTTCCGTGCCTTCATCAAAAACAAACTTATTCTTAAATGCTTCTTGAACTTCCTCCTGATTCTCAAACAGAATAGTTTCAGTCTTATCTAAATAAGTGTACTTGTCCTGGACTGTTTTATGTAGGATACCTACATGCTTTTCATTGTCGTTTACAATCCATGCGTCTTCACTTATTTTTTGTAATTTAATTTGCTCTTTGAATTTAATCATTCTTTATCTCCTTTCGGTTTAACTGTAACTCTTCCAGCGATATGTTCACGTTCCGTAGAACCAAACTCTCGTCTGTAAATATTCCCACCATTTCGTTCGTAGATATACACAGGTTCCTTAGATGGATTTTTAATCTCTTCTAACATCTTGTCTATATCCTCACTTAGCGGGGCCATTCAACATCGCCGTATAGTTATTGGGGTTCTCACTCATACGCATCAAGTTCCATTTAGCACAGAACTTCATAAAGTGTATGCCAACATTACGCATCTGTTCTGTCTGCGTTTGCTCTGCAATACGTTCTCTTACGAGTGCTTTAATCTCATCAGGTTGTAACGTGAGGTCAATTAGTATCTTGTTTCTTTCAAAACAATCACGTACTCTTTGCTCATCACCATTATGGTCAACCCAACGCTGTAGCATAAAATTGTTATAATTAAAGCCTGAACTATTTCTATCTTCATACGCTTCTTTTATACCAGTCTTATTCTTACTACCTTTTAGTCTAGCACCAGGGTAGGCACTAAACACATTGTCTGCGGAGTCACCTCTGACACACTTCTCAAACAATATAAACTCTGGATCAGGCAATGCCTTCTCCTCTTTAGTCTTCTTATCAATAACTCTCTTACCAGTCTTAGCATCAATAAAGCCTTCAAGGGATACTAGTTGATCCGTTGTGCCGTTGTACTGTTGTACGTTAGGTGCCATTAACTGATAGAAGTCACTGTCTGTGCTAACAATCATATGCTCATCTTCTGGATGATCTTGTATCCATAAAGCAATCATGTCATCTGCTTCTGCCTTCTCGCAACGGATAACACTACAGTTAGTCTTCTCTGCAAAGAACTTACACATGTCATCGTAGGCTTCAAAGTATAACTCATCATCTTCTACTTCACGTGGGCTACGTTGATCCTGTGTAACCTTTCTGTTCTTCTTATAAGGCTCATAGAAGTCTTTACGCCATGAACGTCCTTCCAAGCATAATACAATATGATCTGCATCAAACTCTCTGTGACACTTCGCAAGACTATTGAACATAATATGCATAGCCATGCCTATCTTTGTGTCAATGTCTGCACCTCTGCCGCCCACATGTTTAGCTCTAAAAAACATGTTAAGACTGTCTACAAGTAAATATTTCATTTAGTTTCCTCTAAAGCCGTCTTCAATAATTGCATCGAACGGACTATCTTCTGTCCATTTGTTACTGCGTATTTTACGCGAATCTGCTTCATTTGTCAAGTCTTTCATGAGATCAATATTCATGGTTTTAAATGATTGTAGCAGTTCTATTAGTTCATCATCTGATAAGCTCTTAAGAAACGATGCTATCTTAGGACCTATGTGTGAGTTAACAAGTACTGCTAACTTATTCTTTGCTGTTGACTCACTCATCTCCCTGCTCCTGTGGTGCCATTCTAACAACATCACTGCCGTCCATCGCTTCCATTCCGAAGTCTTGGTCTGCATGTTCTTGCATCAATACAGTTCTACATATATCATTGAACCATTTGTTAACGACATCTTCATCACTTTTACCTACATAACCTTGTTCTTGTAGCATAGAAACAAATTGTTCGTTCCAGTCAAGTTCCATATAACCTTGCTTAACATCATCTGGGTGTACTTCCATCTTCTTTACTTCTACCCAAGGTTGCTTAGTTACTTCAGCGACTCTCTTGCCGTGTTCACTTTCCGTAATTTCTTGCTCTGCCAATAACACATCTGCTTCAGCAACTGCTTTATCCTCTTCAGTTTCTAGTCCTAGGCCCGAAAGAGCAATCTTCTTTTCAAGTCCTTCTAACTCATATTCAATTTTTGCTCTGTCAAACGTCTCACCTTTTAGGCCCCAACTACCAGGTAGCCACTTGAACGGTATTAATTTATTCGCCATTCTCTTTCTCCTTTAATTCCATGTGGTATGCTAAACTGCATTCAGCACCACAAAATTTATGTTTCATATCACCTGTGTGATATACTAAGTTAAAAATAATTGCTCCACATACATCACAATACATCATCTTACTTGCCTATTGCATTACCATATATATGTACATGGACTCTGCTTGTATAATTGTAACCACGTTGTATTGCCTCATCGGCTATAGTGGCTTCTGTTTGAACTAGACCTTCGAACGTCCCACCAACACCCATAATCCATACAGGAAAATTACATCCTGCATCTCTAAATGCTTTAGTGTGTTCTTCGACCTCGTTCCAACTTTCTTCACTACCATTTACTACGAACTTCAACTGTCCATTAGGACTTACTTCAGCATACCTACCAATTACATCCGGCTGTATTGCTTTCTTATTCTTCTCGCCAGCAGTACTCCAAAGTTTAGGACTTAAACTCCAATACCACTCTTTACCTTCGCACCTAGTGTAGCAACGGTGAATATAATCAGCGAACTCATCTGTGATAGGTCTAGTACCATTTGTTTCTACTGTAACATAGTTAGGCATGTTATCTCTTTTAGCAAACTCATCTAACACACCAATCATACCTGGCTGTGTGTTTTTAAGCATTGGCTCGCCACCTGTGAACACCATGTGTGTCTCATTTAATGTTGCAGGGTGAATAAAGTTACCGTGCGGTAGAAGTGCTGTAAGTTCGTCTACAGCCTCCTCTACCGTCTTATCGGTAATAAGGTGCTTGTAGCGTTTGCTCCAAGTGTAACTACTGTCACAACCCTTATCAAAAACTGGTAAATCAAACACACTGTCGATGTTTGTTATATCAATTGTTTCGTACGGTAACTCATATGTCTCAGGATTAGTAGGATCCTTCTGACCGAAGCCGTTGCACTGTAAATTGCACAGAAAGAAACGCATCCATAAACTAGGGATACCAACGTATTGTCCTTCGCCTTGTGCGGAGTAAAATGTTTCGCTATACTTGAGCGTCATTGCTACCTCTTCTTGTTACAAACTCGTCGTAATCTAAGTCCGCCTTAGTTAAGTCAAAGTCGTTAATTATTTCCGGCACTGCCATTTGCATCGCCTCATTCACTAATAAGTGTAAAGGGTCTGTTAGCATTACATTATCTTCAAACTGTTCAATGTTTTCTAGTGTACAAACTCTTAGTCCTTGATTCATTAATCTTGCAAAGTCTGTTACTTCAGGATAGTCTGTGTGTCCTGTGCTCAGTAACTTTATGTACACTGATTGGTGCAAGTTAACTACTTCAATAATAATCTCTTGTGGTGTTCCTGTGTTCAATACTTCTAGCAATGTCTGTGTCTCTGCATCAGGAATCACTGTGTTCTCTGCATAAAAATGTATGCTTTCAAATATGTCTTCGTGTGTTAGTTTAGGAAAGATTAGTTGTAGCATGTCAATCGTTTTGCCTTGTCCTATTTTGTTACAAATAACATCAACAGGCACAAGGCCATTGCTTGTTACGAACGAGTTTTTTCTTTTCTCAATCATGCTATATCTCCTAACGGTTTATTTAACACAAGTTGGCTGGGCCATACTTGTATACTATTCTCTATTACATGACAGAACAATTTAACATGTGCTTCTATCATATTGTCTCTATCCATATATGCATTGCAAACATTAGGGCCGTCTGCTCTAGCATTAAACACGGTTGTCATCGCATTAAACATTACGTTGTCAAGCCTATATTGTTTATCGCCTTCATAGTCCTCTGCTTTAATCAATGCACTCATATCTATCATATTAATAATGTATTTTACACTATTTAGGTCCCACTTGTCAAGAAAAATATCAGAAATTCTGGCTTGTCCGTGCTTTTCTTGTGTATTAGACGGCGTATACATGTTATTTAGGCAAATATCTACATCATCTGCGTATTTTCCAGCATCTAATATGCTCTGTGAGTCGTTTAAGTCTGTGTTGGCTACTGTTACCGCCCATCCTTTCTGTATAAAAGCATCTTTAAGAGCCATATTAAGTGTAGTCGTGTCGTCTATCATTAGTATTTTCATAGCCAGCCTTCCCTTTTTGCAAGTTCTACAGGACCAAATTCTACACGCCCAGGGTTATCAAACACTACTTCTTTGGGCCATATGCTTTCTTTATTGTTTATAAACATAACCATTGTCTTTCCGTAGTCTTCTACTTTACCTCTAATAAAGTAATCGGGCCATACATCAGCCATAGGTGTGTCAAACATTCCCATACTGAAGTCACATATATTAGGACCTAACCCTATGTCTGTATAAGTTTTAATTAATGCTGTACAATCCATCTTATCTATTCTATATGTTTTTACTTGCTTAACCTTTTGAATGTTTTTATACACAATTTTGCTACCTGAGTGTAAGATATACTTATCAGTCCTTCCTTTCCAAGCATCACAAAACTGTTCTAATAGTTTAAGTTGACCATTCTCACCGCGTTTCCAATGAGTAGGTTGATCCTCGAAGTCAATGTTAGCCATTCTACCATATGCATTGTTAAAGAATACGTCAGCATCCAAGTTCTCTAACAATATAGTATCTCTAACATCTGCGTCGTTAATATCATATCCTGTACTACGCGAGTAACCCTTTACTGTATGCCCTTGAGCAATCATGGCATCACTAACATACTCGCCTAGTCCTGTTTTGTGTCCTGTTATTACTATCTTCATGCTATACCGTAATCCTTAATGAATCGAGTTCTGTTGTTGTCTTGGTTAGGCAAGTCAACATATATCTCATCTATCCATATACTCTCTCTGTCGTTGAGTAAATTAATAATGTAATCGCCGAAGTCATGCATCTCTGCCCTGTCTAGTTGTGAAACATAGTCGCTTACGTCTTGCCCCAGTAATGCAGTTTTAGGTTCGTTATCAGGTCTTTTATAGAAACCAAAATTAAAATTGCACAAGTTAGGACCATTCGGTTTAGTTTTTCTCCAGTTGTGTATTAATTTTGTATGACGTTCTTTGTCAAGCGAATACTTTTTCATCTTTATATCTTTTTGGGGTCGCTTTAATCCAGCAGTACTGCCAATAGAAATGATATACTTGTTAGTGTCCGCCCAAGCATCTAAGAATAATTGTAGTAGTTGATTTTGTGTACTCAGTTTGGTTGTTAAGTCTAGCTCGTATGCATTGTTTACAAATACATCATAGTGTCCATACTGCTCTAACAACCATTCTCTGTCTTCGGGAGATGCTATATTCCATTGTGTGTCGTCTAGTATATCAACACCTTGAACTGTGTGACCACTAGCAATACACTTATCATAAATGTACTTACCGATGCCATTAAAGTGTCCGGTTACAAGTACTTTAGCCATTACACTATATGATCTGTTCTGCTTTGTTTTGCAGTGTGTTTGGTACCTGACTTAGTGGTGTATTCTTCAGTGATACCTTTGCTACCTTCAGCACCTATAATTAAATGCACAATAGCAACTATACTTGCTAGTAAGCCTATTGTTAATATCACTTCATCCATTTACTTCTTCCTATAATAATTCCAAATGCCATACACACTTAGACTAAACCAAAATACTTCTATGACCATACTTGCTAAGTTAAAACTATACAGTAAACTTACTGTGACAAGTACTGCAACAATCATGTTGTTAAAACTATACCAAAACCCTTTAGGATCTATCTTATCAAACTGCAACATTGCATAGGTTACTATAAGTATTGTTACACCTATTAACCCAACAATGTCTGGACCAGTCATCTATAAGCCTTTGCCATTTGCGAACTGCTGTTGTAGTTTGATATTGTCCATAAACTCTTTCTGTACTTTGCCTTCTTCTTTGAATGCGCCTTTCAATACAGTTGTCTGTGTTAGCGAACTATGTGCTTGTACACCTCTGTTCTCTACGCAACCGTGTGTGGCTTGTACATAAACGCCTAAGTCCTTTGTACCAGTTGCCTTTGCAATCTCTTTTGCAATGTCGTTAGCAAGTTCTTCTTGTAGTGTTCCACGCATAGCACACCATTGTGCTATTCTTGTGTACTTGCTTAGACCAATTAGTTTCTCACTGGCAATAATACCTATGTATGCTACACCTTTAACTATCTGGTGATGATGAGAACACATACTTGTGAGCTCACTTCTCACAACAAGCATACCTTCGTACCTATCTTCGCCGTCATTAGGAAATGCTGTTGCTGGTGGCATAGGATCATACCTACCACTCATTAGTTCGTTGATGTACATCTTAGCAAGACGTTTGCCTGTGCCCATACTGTTAGGATCGTTCTCAGTATCAATTACAAGTCCTTGTAATACTTCTTCAAACTTAGGAGCCAACTCATCTACAAGTTGTTGCTTCTCTCCTTCTTCTATATAATCAGAGATATTATCTCCTGCCCAAAATCTTTTGCCTGCTTCTTTTAATCTTGCTCTAATTTTATTACTTGCTGACATCTTCGTTTAATACCTCTTGTTTTTTCTTTAATTGAATGATTTGTTCTAATGCATTTATCTCTTCTTTAAGTCTTAACTTTTGTTTCTTTTCTGCATTATACTCATCACTATTTAGGCGATGCTTGTAATCTTCTGTGACTTTCTTGTCCAAAAGTAAATGTTTTTCCTTTAATACTTCTAAGTGATTAGTTAGGTTTAATAATGTGCTCATTGTCTTCTCCTAGGATTCCATTCTCCCAATTTTCTACTACATCATTTGCATAATGAATGCTTTTATCTCTAACATCCATCGTGCCATAATGATTATCGTTGATGTATAATTCTACCATGTAGACTACATCTGGTCCTTTACTGCCGTCGCTGTAGTTAGGAATTGTTTTAATTACTGCTTCTCTCATTACATTTTCCACCATTCTTCGAAAGGAAACACTACCCACGGATCATAGTCCGGAGTAAGTTCATGTGCATAATAGTTTACATCTTCGTAGGAAGACGTAGTTTTGTTAAACAAAGTAGCAACTTTTACATCAGCAAAGTAGTCTTTCTTATCCATAGCAGTAGTAATACCAAGCAATGTATTGCCTGTATCGTTGATGTCATCTACTAATAGGATGTTGTCATGCACATACTTTTGTGTAATTTTTTCTATTGCTTCTAAGTCTTTGCCGCCTGAGCCTGCAGGATCTACTGTGTATGTTTGCCACTGTAACGGAACAAACGGAACTTCGTAGTAATGACTAAGCATCACGCCCATCTGTAATCCGCCTCTACTTGGCCCAATAATAACTGAAGGCGTCCACTTGTCTAGTGCAATTTGTCTTGTGATCTCTGACAAGTAATGCTTGAACATTGTGTCTGTAACGTATAGTTTGTTCGTATCTTGCATTGTTTAATTATACCTTGTAATGCGTTAAAAGTCAAGTGATTATAAATATTTCTTTAACTTTGTTTTCTGCCATCTAATTTCATCAGCAACAATATCTTCTGTTGACAACTCTGGTTGCCAACCTAGTACTGTGTCTGCAACTGTAATGTCTGCGTGAGTTTGTAACATGTCACCTGCTCTGCCTTGTGTTACTAAGGTGTGTATTGGCTTCTCTAACTGTGATTCAACTTCTGCAATAAGTTCTAATAAACTTACAGGATTGTTGTTGCCAATGTTAATTGTTCCACTTAGGCTTGTGTCTAACATAAATGATGCTGTGTTATGGAATGCCTTTGCTACATCAACAACGTGAGTATAATCTCTAACTGCTGTGCCGTCTGCTGTAGGGTATTCGTTACCATTAATTGTAAACGTCTCACCTAGTAATCCTGCTTGTACAAGGATTGGTAGGACATGTTTTAATGGATCCTTTTGATAACCAAACTTACCATTGTTACTGCCTGCAACATTAAACAATCTCAGGTTAGTATAGTTGATACCATATGTAGTAGCATAGTCTTGTATAATTTTCTCACACATTACTTTGGTTCTGCCATACGGATTGATTGGTGACGTTGGGTCTGTCTCTTTAAAGGACCCATCTTCATGTATACTTGTTCCGTACACACTACTGCTTGATGCAAATATAAAGTTCTTAATTCCTGCATCAACACAGTTATTTAACAAACTAATTGTAGCATACACGTTATCGGTGTATGTTACTCTGGTGTTAATTAAACTGTCAGGTACACTATTATTAGCCGCTGTATGAATAACGACATCAGGCTTAATTAGTTTAAGTATGCCTTGTACTTGCTTGTTGTCAACCTCAAATGGATATTGTGTAACACCTTCCATTTCTCTTTTACGTTTATCAATGTTAATAACATTCCAACCGCTTTCAACAAACGTCTTACAAACATTACTTCCTATAAAGCCACTGCCTCCAGTGACTACTACTGATCTCTCTTTACTCATAATTGCTTACCTCGAATTATATCATATAAGGCTTGCCCACTAAAGAAATCGTGTTTCAATGTCTCAGCCTGTTTTACTATTTTCTCACTGTTATCCAGATCACCTAGCATTGTTCTAATATGTTCTACTAGTTTATCTTTGTGTACCAAGTATGAGTTCCAGTCCTCTGTCCACTCACTTGGATACTTAAATGCAGAGTCATACATTTCTGTGTAACTCAACCTATTAGGAACAAGTGGTGCCGCACCAACTAACGCTCCTTCGTAACAACTTATGCCTAGTGTCTCTTGTTGATTAGCACTAAACACAATCTTACTTCTACTCAATAACATGTGGTACTCATCTTTCGTTAGTTGCTTTTCTTGTGCAACCACAAACTGTGCCTCTGGTATTGATTTACCTAAGTCTTTAAATATATCTACTTGTTTCTCAGGTGCAACCCTGTGTGGAAATAAAACCATAGGCATCTTATTGGCAGGAATATTATATTCAAACAAAGTGTCTTCCATATACTCCATGGGCCAACCAACCCTATGTATTTTATCTCTATCCACATGTGGGAACGAGTCTAAGAACAAATCTATGTGGAAGTCTGTGGCAAAGAAGTTGTTGTCAAATGTCTCGAACATACTCTCTTCTGCAAGTCTAACCCATTTAGCATTACCAATTAGTCTACCTAAGAAGTCTGCTGGATCATAACTACCCGCATGCCACATACCACCGATTTTAATATCGACTCCTAGCAGTTCTGCCATGTATTTTAGTTGAAGAACCGTTGGGTTCCAAGCATCAGTATACAAGAAGTAATCGCCATCTTGCACTTTGCCATTAGCAAACATTTGACTTATAGTCTTTAACTGTTCGCTCTTCCAATAGTTAGTCCCACTAAAGTTTAAGAATGCTCCAGGAGTTGTATCCTGTGGAGCATCTGCAGGACCTGTAATAACTTCTACATCAAGTCCTGCTTCACGCATCTGCGTAGGCAAATGTGTTTTCCACTGAGCTGTGTATCGAGTTTCTACTGGTTCTAGTTCAACTAAAAATACTTTCATTACATGCTATTCTTTTTGTCTTGGATTTCTGCACGTCTAGTCTTAGACAATTTGCCTAACTCACCGAGTGCCTTTCTTGCTCTAGCCGCCGATGCTTTCACACCTTTAACATCAAACTTTTCGTTTTCTGCTAGGTATTCTTCCATCATTGCTTTAATTTGTAAATGTACTTCTGAACTCATATTATTCTCCTTTATTTTAAACTATCAAATACATCTGCAATCGCATCAGTATCTTCAAAACTTGGACCATCCAATTCTTCTACTGGATACTCCATTTCGCAACCGTTTTCATTATCTTCGGCTACTGAAATTTTAATGTAACGACTAGGATATTTGTCCTGTATCGTTTTTGCTAAGTCATCTGCAATCATCTCACATGACTTGTAATCTAGTTGGACAACATCTTCATTGTAAAGTCTCTCCAACCATCTTTTAAACTGTATAAACTCGATGTCTCTATCATCGTGGAACACTTCAATCCAAACTTTAAAGTGGAATGTGTGTCTATGTGGGAAGCCAAGAAATGACACATCGTCCCAGTCGCCTGTTGCTAACTTAGGATCAGTGTCCGCACCTGGATACTTGTGTATGCCTTCTTTGGTAAATGTTACCCAAATACTTCTCATACTAAAACTCCAACAATAGCCACTAACCATAAAAAGATATACCCACCCCAAAGAAGTTTTTCTGTTTTATCTAGGTTATGATATATCTCGTCAAACTTTTTTATGACTCTTTGATAAGATTGTTCTAATTGTTTTTTACTTTCTCTCATTAGTTTGCCTCCATTGCAATTAGCATGAATAACATGATCGCCGCAACAATTAAGAACGGCGAAAAGTTAACTAGTAAATTTTTATCTTGCTTCTTCATGCTTCCTCGTTAGGATTCCAAATAGTCAAGTTCTTTGTCTTAAGTCTGTTAGTAACAATAGTCCATCTATTCTGCTCATCTTTCCATTCTTTTAACCACTTATGCCCATCGCGTTCAGCATCTATAAAGATTGCATTGGTAAATGCTAATGGTAATAATACAGCAACATGTATAAAGATGCTTATAACTGTATTGTAGTTAAAGAAACCTAAGTAGTTTGCTGCTAAGAAGCCAAAGAACACACTCCATACTGTAAACAATACTAGCATAAAGTAAGTCTGTAAACTTGGGTCTGGGATATATTTCAATGGATTGTATCTAACATCCATTACACGCCTCCATCCTGCGACAAGACTAAACATAGTCCTTCTAAATAAACTTGGCTTTTTCATCATTGGCTCAATACTCATTTAAGTATCCTCACTTACATATGCAAGATACAATCCTAAGACTACAAAACATACACCTGTTACTAGTTT
>Ga0206130_10002974_pt1 | contig 22849 bp, 17 predicted proteins | sample Helgoland_Spring_9_FD_148637 | JGI IMG/M metagenome (GOLD analysis project Ga0206130, IMG submission 148637) | Pelagic subsurface seawater microbial communities from Kabeltonne, Helgoland, North Sea - Helgoland_Spring_Bloom_20160512_1 | ecosystem: Environmental > Aquatic > Marine > Epipelagic ... | reverse complement strand
ATGCCCCGGGGCCACACCACTAGCCCCTATGGCACCAGCAAAGCCATAATCGAACAGATACTCAGCGATCTATGTGCATCTAACCAAAGTTGGGCGGTAGCACAGCTGCGCTACTTTAACCCCATAGGCGCCCACAAAAGTGGTTTGATAGGCGAAGATCCAAAAGGCATACCTAACAACCTACTGCCCTACATTAGCCAAGTGGCGGTCGGTAAATTAGAAAAACTTAAGGTTTATGGTGGAGATTACCCAACTCCAGATGGAACAGGCATAAGAGATTACATTCACGTAGTGGATTTGGCACAAGGCCATGTGAAAGCGTTGGAGAAGATCCAACAATTAGAAGGGGAGCACATTTGGAACCTAGGCACGGGCAGAGGATACTCTGTACTAGAAGTGATAAAAGCCTTTGAGGAGGCTAGCAATCAGCCGATTGCACACAGCATAGAAGCAAGAAGAGCAGGTGATATTGCCGCCTTTTGGGCCGACCCAGCTAAAACCAAAAGTCAGCTGGGCTGGGAGACTCAATTAGAACTCAAAGATATGGTGGCAGACAGTTGGCTTTGGCAGAACAAGAACCCAAATGGATACAACTAATAGCTTCTATTTGCTAATCACGTCCGTAAATGTCATCTAAACGTTCGATATCATCCTCACCTAAATAGCTACCAGATTGCACTTCTGCCAGGTGAATTGCATCCTCTATTTCCCTAGCGAAGCAGAGCAAGGCACCCTTGCAAATATAGATAAAATCGTTAGCATTGAGCAACTGGGCCTGTCCGTCTATATGTGCGGTGATACGCACCCATTTTGCTAAACACCTGTTTGGTTACTAAAATAGTTATTTCAAACTCCATGAATGACAAGTCACTATTATTTCCATGGCGCCGTGTTACATTTTAAAACAGTTCAAGATAATTGAACACATCGGGCTTCGCATTTTCCCTAGTTAGGTATGTGCGGCGTCCAATCCTTTCTCTTTTAATAAGCTAAAAAAGCTTTCTGTATATGCATTATCGCGACAGTTACCGCGTCGACTCATGCTGGCCCTTAAGCCATTCGCTTGGAGCATGCTGCGCCAATCGTAGCTATTATACTGGCACTCTTGATCAGAACTAACCACCACTTCTGCTTGATCTCTGCGTCTCCAGCAAGCTATTATTATCACACCGAGGCTAAGCCCGTATTAATTCAATCACTCATGGACCCAACAATTACTGAGGGCGAATACAAATCTAGAACAACCGCCAAGAACAACCAGCCTTCATGAGTCTAAGTATGCGGTTTCGACCACAGATTTCGTCCAATACCTTCATATCCTTGGTGATTTTACGGCAACCATAAACACCACTACTTTCTAAACAAAAATATTCAACGCAGCCAAGCAGATATACGTCGTCCTTCTTACACTGACATGTGGGATCTTGTAACCAGGCGCAGTAGCTGCTTCGGTGTAACCTAAGTACCTTACACATCAAAGTCACTGGGAACGGCCATTACAGATCAAACTATTAGGATAGCTGTTGCAGTGACCAATTGAACCTACAGTGGCCTCCTTTAATATGTCACGCTCCTGAGTGACACATTTTAATTCGACTCTAAAGCCTTTCAAATCGGCTTAGTAAGCTTGGCTGCCTTCAAACTCTGGCACATTATCGCCATAACTTGTTCGCCAGCCAGAAAGACTTTTAGTGGTAATTCCGAGCCCTCTGGCGACGTCTGGAGTTGAATGCCCTTCTTGGGCGATTTGCTCAACCACAGTAGTTTTAAACTTTTGGGTGTATCGTTGGCCTTCTATAGCGTTACATCAGAACCAATTGGAGGGTCTATTAACCCGAGTGAGTATTATAGGCCTGAGCTTGCACCGTAACCAGTTCTGCTTAAATTGATGGATTTCACGCTAAACGGGCTCCAAGATTAATAATGAGGCACTTTTCATGGAGCTAGGGTCACTATAAGCAACGTTATAACTGGTCCATGAACCAACATGACCTGCGCTGAACTGGCCCCATATTTTCTTCGCTAGCTAGCAACCTTCGGGATACAATTTTTTAAAACTAGTGCTAAGTATGGAGGGACTACAAACACAAGCACACCTTTTCCCGATGTTAACAAGTTTAATTTTTCCTATAATTTAGAGAACCACTTGTTATTTCTTGTATATCTTTAATGGACCTTTCAAGTAAATCTAATGACGCTGGCGGTTTCATTTCTATGGACACCCAATTTTCGTAGTTTATACGTCTAAGCGCTGCTATCCCCGCCGCTTGGTCAACCACACCACCAAATATTGGTGCAAGCATTGGTTCACTAATATGGTAGTGTACGAACGCACCCACTTCACCAATTATTTCAGAAATATCACCACCACACATGTGCAACCCAGCGGAATCAACGTGAAGTCTAAAGCCTTGGTGACTCACTTTGTCTACCAATTCCTTTGCATCCAGAACATTTGTGGCAAAATCACAGCCATATTCTACAGGGGTATGCTCAAGACCTATACAGCATTGGTGCTCAAGACAGATTTCGCCAGCTTTATAAAATAACTCAGATGCAACTTCCATTGCTTCACTGTAGGCCATTTGTCCACGCATTCTATTCTTAGGGGCTCCAAAGATCATTACTTTGCCGCCAAAACCATTTGTTATATCTGAAACTAATTTGATATGCTCTAAAAGGGAATTATGTGACGTCATATCAAAGAGCTGTAGCTCTGGCTTCCCAAATAGAATCGCTTGAATAGCAGGCAACTCAAATCCTCGATCTTCCATCATATTTTTGTACTTCTTGGCATTTTTATATGACGCGCCCTCCCAGTCTCGCCACAATTTAGTGGGCGCAATTTCAATACCCGTTACTCCATTAGCATTTAATAATTTGAGGATAGCTGGGTTATCGTGCTGATCCCATGCGATGTTTGAAATAGCTAATTTCATGATTGGTCATCCTGTTTTCTATATGCTTCTATAAATTCAGAGAGTTGTTGCAATATCGCATCTTTAGAATACATATAATGACTATTATTACCCCAGATTTCTGCATATTTTGTATGAAGATTGTAATGCACAGCAGCAACAGCTTCTTTCCCAATATCTTTTTCTGAGAAGAATGCATTAAAGATCTCTTGAGTTGTTAAAGGTTCTGTAAATATGTTGACCAATTTTATATTATTATCCAATGCTATTTTAATATCTCTCCATAGATATTTCAGATGGTAGTATTGATAAGAGGACTTAGCATTAATCATTTGCAAACAATTATCATTAAGCAGATCATATATTATGTTCTTCTTAAGTCCATCACCGAAAAGACTGGGAAATCTCAAAATAATACAGTTATCAAATTTATTACTACAAAAACTCTCAAATTCTAATCTATGTGTCCCATAAGCATGGTTAATAACACTGCTGCAATCAAAATCTTCATTTTCGCCCTCGATCACAGCGTATACATCAATTGTTGAAATAAGGACAAACTGTTTTGCTTTAACAGTTAAAAGTACATTTTCTAATACCTTGATCCTTTCATAATCTTTTTTTGGTTCTTTATTCGCCAGCCATTTTACTGCTGATATTCCTGCACATACTATGAGATCATATTCTTGAGATTTCATATTTTCAACATTCGTAGAATTATACAAATCTGAAAATCTATATTGGTTCATCAAATTACTTCCCACAAAGCCGGAATATCCTATTAAGGCTGTTCTCACAGAGCACTCCCAGTTAGTATAATATCTTTGCTTTTGATAGTTTTAACACATCATGTCGATTTTGATATGATTGAAATACCAATAATAATTACAATCATTCCAAGAATTTTCATCAAACCTAACTCTTCATCTAGCCACAACCAAGCTATAGAACTCACAAGTACATAACCTAGGGCTAGAAACGGATATGCAAAACTTATCTCTACCTTACTAAGGGCCCATAGCCAAACTACTAAAGCACCAACATGCAAGAACAATCCACACATTACCCAAGAATTTGTTCCGACTGTCCAAAGTAAGTCAATAAAATCATTATCCTGAATTTCATTCTCAGCATGGGTCATCATTCCTTTTTTGAGAAGGATGTGTGCAGATGAGGACATTAATATACTTAATATTATAATAGATATATTAGTTATCATTTTGATATAGGGCCTTGGGATTATCTTTAGATAAATAGAAAATATATTTAGAAGGAAAGTTTAAGTGAATTTAAACTGCCACTTAAAAGTAGACAGCTTAAATTAGCATTAATGAGTCATAATAAATATCCCATTCCATATTGTAATCACTACTGTCATATAAAAAATTTCCATTTACTCTTTTCCTCGGCCTCTCATAATAATAATATTACTAGAAGCAAATGTTACAGAAAAAGTCTTTTGTGTGATCTACAAAAAAAACGTTAAATTTACTTATTCTTCTTTATTTAATTTTTTGTAAATCTTCTGCATCGAGTATCCTAAATATGGGTACAAAACAAGATTAAATGGAATATAAAACAATATTAATTCCATTCCTGCGTGTGTTACTGCATGGTTAAACGCAAAAACACCCCACGAAATGGATGCTATGAAGGCAGTGAAAAGCGTAATTATAATCAATAAAAATATTCTTATCGCTTCCATCTTGTAACTTAAGATTAATATAAATAAACTAAATATCAATAAATTAAATTGTGTAAATTGGAAAAGGATGTAGTGGTGGGTATTAAAAAAATACGTTTGTATAGCTTCATATAATATTGCATACATAGGCCAACTAGGACGCCACTCGCTGATATGTTTAAACCCTTCATCTCCCATCATTCTCATAGCTGACCGTCCAAGTATATGATGGAAATCTGAAAAATCATTAAAATAAAGAAAACCTTTAGTAACATGAAATATAAGTGCAATTAAAAACCCAAAGACACAAAAAGAAAAAACAATAACCAGCTTTTTAATTAATAGAGAAAATTTAACCCCATCCTTAACTTCAAAATATATTATTGGAATAAAGGTACTTAAAACAATATTAGATAAGAATTCGTATCCACACAAACTTTTCAAAAATATTAATAAAGATAAAATAAAATAAAATAAAATTAATTTATTTTTTAGTTTTAAAACTTGATAAGTGGTAGCTGAAATGACAAATGGTGCAAATAACAGGAACTCCATCCAATAAATATTAACAGAATAAATCGTTATCCATTTAGAACCAATAATTAAAAATAATGTTGATATGGCCACAAAAAAATTAAATTCTTTTTCTAATTTTCTAATATATATCGAGAAAATTGCCGCTAATAAAATACCAATAAACGTCCTAAAAACTTGGAAATGAAATTCGAAATCTGAATTAAATATAAAATTTCGGAAAAGAAAATACTGTAAACCAAATTGAGATTTATAAGTAGTTGGTGTTGGAGATAGATTCTCAGAAGTGAAAGGTTTCAAGTGCAATAGTCCACCAACATCAAAATTATCTTTATAATTTGAAATGATTGCATTTCTAACAAGATCCTCAGATCCTGGATCCCATGCTTGTACTGTTGTTGAATAAAAATTATTAAGTCCATACCAAAGCGACAAGCTTAAGAAAGAAAATAAAAATAGATTTTTTCTTATCAAATTAATAAAAAATATGAGTGTATGGTAGCAGATTTTCATTAGTTTTTTAAACCACATTAAGTTTTGATTTTTACTGATTTTTTAATTGTTCTTTCTATTTCATATATCAAAAAGGGAAGCTTTATAAAATAAAATAATTTTTATCCACATAATGACATTAATATCTTTTAATCATTTAAGCCATACAAGCTACTAAGTGAGATGCCTATTGATATCCGACATAACCAACTCAACTTGGGAAACCTAAATGTACCAAGGACGCTGACTTTTTTCCTCTCGCAAGACAAAAGCACTTAATTCTTTTGGCACCTAATTTATTGCCCTACCGTTTCCATTGATCATACCAAATAATGTATTGAGATTAGAAAAACGTGATCCTATTATCAAAAATGAAAACCATTACCGATCATATTTATTTCCTACAACAAAAAAGAGTTTTTTTAAAACTTCGAAACTACCCTTAATTGGGCTAATTTTGGTCGGGATTTTACCTGTAGCAGGGTATCTCCTAGCTACAGGTATCTCAATACATTTAAAACCCTTTTTAACAGCTTTAACAGAAAGATAATAATGTAATTCATAACCATCAAAGATCTTTCTAAAAATAGAAATATGAGAATCAACTAAAAGTTTTGAACTGTATGCCCTAAACCCATTAGTCGTATCAGTGTATTTAAAACCTGATGCTAATCGTATCAATGGTACATGTATAAATTTAAGACCTATCAATCGGAACAAAGGTGTATTTTCATGATGTCCACCAGGGATAAAACGTGACCCCTGTATATGATCATAACCCTCATTTAGTTTAGTTATAAAATTAGGAATGTCTTCTAAACTATCCTTTCCATTTCCATCAATCACAACAACTCCTTCATATCCACGTTTCAAGGCCCACGAAAATGCCATGCGCATTTGAGACCCTAGCCCACCATAACTAGTTTTTGTAAGGAGTGTATTAACCCTATAGCTTTTAAGTATTTCATGACTAGTTGAACCATCATCACTCCCACCATCAGCAACTACAATATCTATATGCTCAGAAAGATATTTCATATTATTCAATTGCTTTTGAAATATATCACCTTCGTTGATCACAAAAACACAAATACAATATTTATTACGCTTCAATGAAAACTCATTCTTTTCAAACTCTGGAAGTTCCCAGGAATCTCTTTCACTTAGTTTCATTGTGTGAATCTTTAAGACTTTTGTTTAACATTAAATCTATCCGCTTCTAACATAATTGAACTGTTCTCCTCACTTGATATGTAATAATTTTTTTTGTTATCACTTTCATTTATAATCCGTGCTAGGTATTCGCCTAAAAACGACAGCATAATAAAAAGAATCATGAACATAAACGATGAAAAAAACACCATACTTGTCCATCCTTCGATAATATTATCCTTAAAAATATTTATTATGATGCTGTAACTAGCGAAGATGAATGCAAGTAGGCTTCCTATAACACCAAGAAGGCTAATCCAGCGCAAAGGTTTTGTGGAATTAAAAATCATCAACCTTAAAGCTTTACTAAATCCTGAAAATAAAGTTTGTTTTTTCAACGAATCAATATTTAGAAGTTTATACTCATAATCCATTGTAGGATAACCTGTATTGGAAACCCTTATAAAAAATTGATGATGGTTCTTTCCTGTACTTAAAATAGTATTAATAGCTCTTCTACTTAAGCACCGAACAGGGGTTGAATTTTTATAAATATGATAACCAATAGAGTTCAAAAGTTTATTGGCGAGCAGTCTAATAACTTTATACCAAAAAGTCCGAGGCCTTTCAGCAACTCCTACAACTACATCATAGCCATCGAAGTTAGCTTGGATCATTTCACCAATTATATCAACAGGGTCAATATTAGCTCTCACCAATACAACGTAATCTCCCATCGAATTTTCGAGTCCGACACTTAAAGCAGTGCCCATTTCAACAGGGAACGCTAGCTTAATCCATCTAATAGATGAAATTTCTTCTAAGAACTCTCTTTGTATAGAGCTAGAGATGTTTTTCTTATTTTGATCAATAATAACAATCTCATAGTAAGTGTAGCGTTGACTTAAATATTCATGCAAATTTTCTAAATATAATCTAAATTCACTTATTCTCATTTGATCTAAGATCACTGCAACAGAAACAATAGCCTCCATTTTTATGTTTTCGCTATCCATTTATTATCCCTGTTTTTTCTACCACGTCTATTACATCATATACGTTATCTATTTTTCCGCCCATAATATGGTGAAGCCCCTGTAAACCATAGTTTGGCTTAAACAGAATCGGTCTAGAATCATTACTTTCACTAGTCGACAATATAGTCTTTACCTCCCACATAGAGTCGTCATATCGACATTCGGATAGAATAGGCAGATAGCGCTGAGCGTCATGTATCATATATTCCCATGAGGTTTTTTTGATAACTTGATTATAATGCAGGTGGGCATCACTATAAAACTCCTTTTTTGCATCATACCATTCATAGTGAGGCGTATAACGGACGTGACTAAAGGAGTGCAATCCTTTTGAAGGGAAAGGCATGACCGAAAAAAATGGGCCATCCATTACAGTAATGCCTAGATTTTTTAATTCATGTGGAACTTCAACTAAACACATCTCAGACAGCTCATGCTTCAACGGTATTAGTTCTAAATTCGAATCATTGAGGATCTGGTTAATCATTGAATAAGTACAGTTAAAAACAGCACCCACATCATCAATCTCGGATTCAGCTAGATTATTCGTAGAACATATTTGCAATTTAAGCGTATTTTTTTCTCGGACTATTGATTGTACTTTTTGATTAAGATGGAATGTTACACCAGCATTTTGGATACGCTGGTACATTTTCACTTTTATCTTTTCAGCATCAAAAGCGAACTCTTTAGTAGAGAAAACTGACTCAATATATTGTGGATTAGCTAAATCTATAATTTTTTGTGGCGCGGACTCACAATCTGCACCAATACGTTGGCAAAATAGTTTAAATTGGCTCGTAGAAGTCTTACTGAGTATCCTAGAGATCATATAGTACTTATCAAAAGTGTCATCGATGCAATCACCAAACTCTTCAATAAATCGAGGAAAGGATATTCTTGATCGCAAAGCGGTCAATATACTTCTTGGGTAATGGTAACCATTGTGAACACGAGCCTGATTCACATAAGAAGCCCTTTGCATAAAGTCACTTTCTTTTTCAATGAGCATTACATGATGGCCTTGTTTAGCAAAATGCTCAGATAGATACATTCCAAAAAACCCACCGCCGATGATAACTATTTTTTTCATTTTGTAATTGTACTCTAAATTAAATTTGCAGTATCAAAATCCAATATCTTGGCCCTAGTACTATTACGATTTACCTTACGACTAATTATTTTGAGTGATGAATTGAATGTAAAGGTCATTTCTGCCAATTAATCTTCTACAACAACTCTTCGAGGAATTTCTTTACGACTGGTAACGTTAGTGCAGTAGATTTAAGAGTTTTTTTGTTTGGCAATGCAAATAAGTGATAATAACTTTTATTTTCAGTGCTAGACCCTTCTAATTTTCCTAGTCCAGTCGCTTGTACAAAGAAATAAACAACACCGTTTGACCTAAAGACTGTTGGAGCAGCAGCTCCAGTTGTGGGCATTTCGTATTCCCAAATTATTTCCCCACTCTCCGAGTCCAATATATGGAGTTTGTTGTCCCGAGTCCCAGAAATCAGCAGCACTCCACTATCTACAAACGTGACACCACCGAAAACCTCTGTTCCAGTTACGATTCCTTTTTTCTTACCAAGAATTGAGTTTCCTATTGGAACTTTCCAAACGTTCTGAAAGCGATCACTATCACCCGAGAGGTTAATAGCGTTCACACTTCCCCATGGAGGATTTGTGACTGGATATCCTAAGTTCGTTACAAATCGATCCCACCCTTGCATAGCTAAGGCTGGTACATTTGTTTTCAAAAATGCATCATTACGCTCTAAAAAATCTAAAATCGTTTTCATTTCTCCAGGATTCAAACCAATTCCTGGCATATTTCCATAACCAAAAGTCAAAATTTCTTTGATCTGAGATTTACTATTTTTATCTTTTGTTTTTTCATAAACTTGTTGCAGGCTTCCTTGATGACAAGAAAGGCATTTTTGATCAAATAACTTTGCGCCGTCAACATTTCTATTTATTTCTAACTGATGTGATGGTGCTTCATCAAACTTAATTGCCCAAGGCACATGATTTGACGCAGTAAAAAATGTTTGCGAAATACTATCGTATGCGCCCCCAGGCCATTCTGCACCCCCATGAATACCAAAAAAATAACTCGTTTTACCAGGCACATGTGGCTTTAGATAACCACTTATTCCGTTATTAAGTCGGACTTTGGCCTTTTCATATTCATCTATATCGTAAGTCTTCAAAAAACTTAAGTCATCAAGATGAACTTCCATTTTTGAGAATGGTTGTGGAGACACAATCTTTAGCCTTTTATCAGGGGTATATTCCCACTTAGTAGCGACTTTTCAGAGTCTACAAATTCAAAATCATTTAGTAGTTCGCCGGTGCGGGCATCCAGAACTAGGGTGTTTCCAAGTTTAGTTGCCGCGATAACCACATCTAACAAACCTAGTTTATCGTTTTTTATTTGAGCTATGACTGGAGGGGATGCAGTATCAAGATCCCATAAATCATGAGCAATCTCTTGAAAATTCCAATTTATTTCTCCTGAAAATAAATCAACACTTACTATACTGTTACTGAAGTTATTATCTCCTGGTCGACTCCTGCCATCCCAGGTTGGCTTAGCATTTGCTGTGCCAAATATTACAGACTTATCCCCTTGAAAATAGGCTACATTTGACCAGATTCCTCCGCCGAAATTGTTTAATTGTTCTTTATTTAATGGCTTACTATACATAACTTTTCCATTTTTAAGGAGTATTGAAGTTATACAAAAATTATAGCCAAGTAATATAATACGGTCTTCATGGACTATGGGGTTAATCCGGCTTTTACTGCACGTTTCCACATATCCATCAGCACCAAAACCTCTGCAGCCTGAGCCATCACTTGCATTAATACACTTCAAAAATGAACCTTCCGCTGCTAAAATTCTGGTTTCTCCATTAACAGTGGCCGTAGACCAACCTCTGCTAGCAAAATCTCCGTGCAATGGCTTATACCGCCATATAACTTGGCCGTCCAAACCAATCGCAATGAATTGTCCAGCAGCCGTACGTGTTAGAATTTTATTGTCAAGGAAGCCAGCTGATGACTGAACCTGAGTGCCACCTTGATTAGGAGATCTTTGCTCTTCGCCTGTCCACACAAGAACGGGTGAACTCCACCGCTCTCGAGTTTCAGTCTTTAATGGTACTGACCTCGACTGTTGCTGATCAAAGCCTGAATACCTCCATTCAACATCTTGCTCTACATTTAGATTTTTTGATAAGACGGTTAATTCGTAGATGGTTTGATCTGCTATTATTGTTTCCCACTGCGATGAGTGAAGTTTATTGCTAGTAAAATTATTAAAATTTAAAATGGCAAAAGTGATTGATAAGATAACTAAGCAAGCTACCTTGAACTTGTTAAACTTCATATCAAATGATCCTTTAGAAATATAAGAATTTATCATATTATTGTATAAGTTTTTGAAAAAAATATTTTCAATAAATCAGGTTACTTAAATCTTTTCACTGTTTAAATAGACGATTATTGATAAGACTTTTTTTTGGATATCCATCCATCTATTGGTAATTTCAATATCTCTGTTCAAACGAGCACTAACTGATATTTTTGATCATGATGTAAGGCAATTAGCTGTTTTTTAGACTGCTGTAAGGGTAATATTTTGACTTTTAAATCAAAAATTTACCTAAAGAAGTCTATGCAACGGAGTTTTGTATGCAAGCCATCCTTGTTGCAGATGATAATGCTTACATATGCCGACATACTCTTGTTGAACTACTAAAAAGTAGCTACAGGATGGTTATTTTAGACAACCATTGTAAAACCTCTCCAAAAGTAATCGAACGTCTGTAAGAAACTCTCCAACCTAATGCCCAGATAACCCTCGCTGAGGGTAAAATCAGAGGCGGCAGCAGACTTGTTAATTTATTTGCAAGCCACTATTTTGATAGCGTCATTTTTTTGGCTGACCTAAAAGCTTTGGGAAAAAGTATCACAAAGCTGCTAGGGTATATTAACAATAATGGGTACGACACCATTTTTGCTCTGCACAGCAGTCAACTCTGCTGATGCTAAGACGCAACATTCAGCTCCTCAGCAACAGTATTTGGGTAAGATACTCGGGTACCCTCTAATGAATCTAAGCCATTAGGTAAAAAAATTAATCCTTATGGGACTTCAAAAGCCATGATCGAAAACATACTAATGGACCAATGTATTTTGGACTAACTTTGGTCAGTAGCCCAGTTACGCTATTTTAACTCCATAGGGACACACCAAAATGGTTTAATCAGAGAAGACCCCAAAAGGCATACCAAATAACCTGTTACTCTATATTAGCCGATTGGCCATGGGAAAGTGGCGGGAGTTAACTATTTTTGTAAGTGACCATCCTACACTTGATGATATGGGTATCCGTGGCAATATACACGAATTGGACTTGGCTAAAGGGCACTTAAAGTCGCTGGGAAAATATAGCCAATAGGAATTGACAAAAAAAGGGCCAGGTAAACATATTTTTAACCTAGGCATAGAAAAAGGTTATGTTGGCTTAGAGTAAATTTTCAGCCTTTGAAAAATCCAGTGACGTCAGCATGCCTTAAAAAATAAAATTCCACCATGAAGGTGAACTAAACACATTTTGGGCTGATGTGGGTAAGGCCAAGACAGAGTCAACAGCAAGCCTTATTGAAGTGTGAAAACATGGTAGAAGACTCTTGGCATTGGCAACAAAGAAATCCAGATGGGTACTTGGATTGCAGAGTCAACTGCGCCCATACACATCGTCTAGCCGCTCAATATCATCTTCCCCCAAATAACTACCAGATTGCACCTCAACTAAATGCAAAGGCATGTTCGTTTTATTAGCCAAACAATGTACCGCACCCCTAGGAATGTAAACAGAGTCATTAGCATTCAGTAGCTGATCGACACCATCCACATGCACACTTGCCAAGCCTTCTACAACTACCCAATGTTCCGCTCGATGCTTGTGGCGCTGCAAACTTAAACGGGCACCAGGATTCACCGTAATCCGCTTTACTTGAAAGTTAGGGCCAGAATCCACACGGTCATAACTGCCCCATGGGCGGAAAACCTCTCTTTGGTGTGTTAGCTCATCACGGCCCTGTAACTGACCCACTAATTCTTTAACGCGCTGCGCTTGATCAAGCGGAGCTACTAAAACGGCATCTTTAGTTTCAATAACCGCAAGCCCTTCAATACCAAGAACTGCAACCAATCTGCTGTTAGCATTAACTAAGCAGTTCTGGATATTTAAAGAAATTACATCGCCTTGCAGCACATTGCCATCATTATTAGGATTGTTGGTCCTCCAAACAGCTTGTAGATCGCCTACATCGTTCCAACCACAATCGACAGGCACAACTACAGCCTTTTGTGTGTGCTCCATAATAGCGTAATCTAGCGACACGCTTTTACATTGAGAAAACTCTTGCTCAGATAGCCGAATAAAATCTAGGTCTTTGCTAACAGATTTAGCAGTGCGCACACAGTGATGCAATAATTCAGCACAATACAATTCAGCTTCTTCAATCAACACACTAGGCCGCACAATAAACATACCACTGTTCCACAGGTAGTTACCTTGCTCTAAATAAGTTTTCGCTGTAGTTTCATCAGGCTTCTCAACAAATTCATTAACTTCAAAACCGGCATAGCTGCAATCAGAACCACCAATAACATTATCTCCATAGCGAATGTATCCATAACCCGTGCATGCAAATCTGGGCTCAAGACCCAAGGTCACTAAATTTCCCAAAACTGCTAACTCATGAGCACTAACCAATGCACTACGAAAACTAGTTTCATCTGCAATAGAGTGGTCAGCAGAAAGCACCAACATTGGCTCATTTCTCCCAGCATCCAGTAACCGTAAAGCTGCCAAAATAACTGCAGGGGCAGTGTTTCGGCCTAACGGCTCTAGAACTATGTCAGTGATAATATTAGCTTCACGACACTGTTCAGCAGCCAGAAAACGATGATCCTGATTGCAAATAAGCTGACTATGGCCAAGCTTTAATCCAGACAACCTAGAAAACGTCTGCTGCAGCATGGTGTACCCACGCTTATTATCAACTAATTGTTGATATTGCTTAGGAAACGAAGCTCGGGACAAAGGCCACAAACGACTTCCTACACCACCTGCCATTACCACAGGGTTAAAGTACTTATCCATATCTAAAATTTCACCCACGAAGCTCATCCAAATGATCCAAAAACCATTCATAAGTTATGTTAAGCCCCTGCTCCAACTCCATTGAATACTCCCAGCCCAAAGAACTAAGACGGCTCACATCCAATAATTTACGTTGCGTGCCATCAGGCTTCGATGTATCAAAATCTATATCACCACCAAAACCCACTACTTTAGCCATAGTAGTAGCCAGTTCTGCAATAGTTACATCACGCCCTGTGCCCACATTAATATGCGAACACATAGGGTTGGGTACAGCGGCAACAAACTTATCATGTGGCAAATTCATCACATACACACATGCCGCAGCCATATCATCAACGTGCAAGAATTCACGCATGGGATTACCTGTACCCCAAATTACAACCTTTTGCGCATTTAAAATCTTTGCCTCATAAAAGCGCCGCATCATAGCAGGAATAACATGAGAATTTTGTGGATGAAAATTGTCATTTTCACCGTACAAATTAGTAGGCATTACACATCTATAATCCACACCATATTGGCGGTTATAAGATTCGCACATCTTAATACCCGCAATTTTGGCAATTGCATAAGGCTCGTTAGTAGGTTCAAGCGTGCCAGTGAGTAGACTGTTTTCATTCATTGGTTGTTTTGCAAGTTGGGGATATATACAAGAACTACCTAAAAACAGTAGTTTCCTAACACCCACTTCATGCGATGCACGAATAATATTACACTGAATGACCAGATTATCTGCAATAAATTCGGCAGGATATGTATTATTGGCATGGATACCACCGACTTTAGCTGCTGCAATATATACTTGATCTGGCCTATGCACTTGCATATAGGCTTGAACTTCTTGACTGTCCGTCAAGTCGAGTTCAGATCTAGATGCAATCAGCAGTTCTATTTTAGAATCTTTGGATAATTGTCTAACTATAGCAGATCCGACCATTCCCCGGTGACCCGATACAAAAATACGTGTTGCCATGTTTAGTTTTCCCTAGCTACAGGCACATGATACCCATGAGACTTAAGTAAAGACTTTTGTCGAGCTTGATCCAAATCATGAGCCATCATTTCTGCACACATTTCTTCTACAGTGATTTCTGGCACCCAACCTAACAGCTCTTTGGCTTTGCTAGGATCGCCTAATAACGTCTCTACTTCCGCTGGGCGGAAATAGCGCGGATTAACACGTATTACTTTATCACCTACAGAAAGAGCCGGAGCTAAATTACCCTCAATGGATGACACCACTGCAACCTCGTCTATCCCAGCACCTTGGAAGTCTAGCTCTACACCCAGATGCCGTGCAGACAAACTTACAAATTCACGAACAGAAATTTGCTTACCAGTTGCAATTACAAAATCATCAGGTTGCTCTTGCTGCAACATCATCCATTGCATCCGAACATAATCTTTAGCATGACCCCAATCCCGCAGTGCATCCATATTACCCAAATGTAAACATTTATCTAACCCTTGAGCAATATTAGCCAATCCTCGAGTGATCTTTCGAGTCACAAAGGTTTCACCCCGACGCATAGATTCATGATTAAATAAAATACCATTACACGCATACATGCCGTAAGATTCACGGTAGTTTACCGTAATCCAGTATGCGTACATTTTGGCGACAGCATAGGGAGAGCGGGGGTAAAAAGGCGTTGTTTCTTTTTGAGGAGTTTCTTGGACTAAACCAAATAATTCAGAGGTGGACGCTTGATAAAAACGGGTTTTATTTTCCAACCCTAAAAAACGAATAGCTTCTAGAATACGAAGTGTCCCCAAAGCATCAACATCTGCTGTGTACTCTGGTGCTTCAAATGACACCGCCACATGTGACTGTGCAGCTAAGTTATAGATTTCATTTGGCTGCACTTCCTTAATAATACGCGTCATATTTGATGAATCAGACAAGTCACCATAATGAAGATTAAACCGGTTGTCATGGATCGAAAAATCTTCATATATATGGTCTATACGCCCAGTATTAAAAGATGAAGCACGGCGCTTTATTCCGTGAACTTCATAGCCTTTTCCTAATAAAAATTCAGCTAGGTACGAGCCATCTTGGCCTGTTACACCTGTGATAAGAGCAATTTTCATATCAATCCTTAGTTGAAAACAGTTTGAATTAAATTATAATTTATGTTGATTGTTAGGCTGAGCCTTTAAAAAAACTATCAGATTAATGTACTAAGATAAGTCATCATATAAATCCATTATAAGTCACCCTAGAATGCTGAGTGAAGAGCAATGTGGTTTTTAAAAAAATCCGACTGCAAACTATTATGGATAGTATGGATCACTTTCTGGCACTCCAAATCACGATCGAATCCAAAGTTGATAATTGATCAGGACCGCTCCTACACAAGGGCCCCACAAAAGTCGACTACCATAGCACTTTTTAATAATTCTTTATTTACTCCATAGCAAAACTCTTTATGGCCTACTAAAATCGCAATAATATCCGATTCTTTTAGCGCGTAATCCAGAGTTACAATCGAAAGCTCACTGTGAGAATCCACATTAGGTTCGACACAGACAACATCGTAATTAACATGTAATAGTGATTTTGCCACTTCAACAGCTGGTGATCCACGTAAGTCATCAATATCTGGCTTAAATGCTAAACCTAAGCATGCTATTTTAGGGTTATTTTTTCCTGAAGTTTTAGCTCTTTTTATAATTTCCTCCACTACCCAATTGGGTTTCGAGTCATTTACTTGCCTAGCTTGCTTTATAAGCTTTGAATTTTTTGGATCGCTACTAACGATAAACCAAGGATCAACCGCAATACAATGTCCACCAACTCCAGTACTTGGCTGAAGAATATTTACCCTTGGGTGGTGATTAGCTAATTTGATTAGTTCCCAAACATCCACACTATTTCCTTCGCAGATCATTGATAGCTCGTTTGCAAATGCAATATTTACATCCCTATAACTGTTTTCGGTTAACTTGCACATCTCAGCTGTTGCAGCTTGAGTTTCTAAAATTTCACCGTTCACAAAATTTCGATAGAAATCAGCTACGACTTTTGTAGACTCTTCATTAATTCCACCAATAACGCGATCATTTTGCACGAGTTCAAGCATGATTTTTCCAGGGAGCACTCGTTCAGGACAATATGCTATGTGTATGTTATCTACATCAACCCCATGCTTTTTCAACAATTTTCTTATGAGTGCGGTTGTACCAACTGGCGACGTTGATTCAAGAATAACTATATCACCAGCTTTTAAATGTATTGAGATACTTTTCGTAGCAGCCATAACATAATCAATATTAGGAGAAGGAATGTCATTATTAAGATCAAACGGTGTTGGCACACAAAGCATATAAATGTCAGCAGGTTTGACCTCTACAGATGCCTTTAATAAACCTCTAGAGACAGCAGAACGTACATATTTATCAAGTTCGGGCTCTACGATATGAATTTTTCCAAGATTAATTGTATCGACAACATGGCGACTGACATCCATACCTAGCACTTCATAACCTTCGCTTGCTAGCAGAGCTGCCGTGGGCAAACCAATGTAACCGAGTCCAATTACTGCGACCTTTTTTTTCGCTTTATGAGACATTTAATAGATCCTTAATCTTTCCAACTATTCTTCTGCAGGTCTTACCATCTCCATATGGGTTATGGGCTTGGGACATAATTTGATAATAATACTTATCCGTTAGCAACTGATTAACAGATGATATAATTACAGAGACATCTGTACCTACCAACTTAACTGTACCAGCCTCAATAGCCTCTGGCCGCTCAGTTACATCGCGCATAACCAAAACCGGCTTCCCTAAACTTGGTGCTTCCTCCTGAATGCCTCCAGAGTCGGTTAGAACTAGATAACAGCCATTTAAGAGAGATACAAACGGTCCATATTCAAGGGGATGTATAAGATGCACATTCTTAAATCCAAAAAGAGCTTTAGTGACTGGTTCTTGCACATTGGGGTTTAAATGCACAGGATAGATAAAATGCACATCAGGATGTTCATTGGCTAGAGTAGATATTGCCTCACATATATTAAGGATACCTTTACCAAAGTTTTCTCGCCTGTGCCCTGTGATTAATATATATCGGGTATTCAACCAATCAAAAGGTAAGTGCTCATCTAGAAGATTGCTAATACGTTCATTGTCTAAAGGGGTTGATTTGATTTTGTTAAGAACCCAATATAAAGAATCAATAACAGTATTACCTGTAATGAAAATATTGGATTCGTCAACATTCTCAGCAATCAGGTTATCTCTGCTCAAATAAGTAGGAGTAAAATGGATCTTAGTAGTAAGACTTGTTACCCGTCGATTAAACTCTTCAGGGTGGGGGGCATAGATATCGTGTGTTCTCAAACCTGCTTCGACATGACCAACTGGAACACCTGCATAAAAACATGCTATTGAAGTTGCCAGTGTTGTCGTAGTATCGCCATGAATTAATACGATATCTGGTTTATGTTGATTCAGGACATCACGTACGCTAAGCATAACATTTGTGGTCACCTCGAACAAATCTTTGCTTTTTTGCATCAAATCAAGATCAACATCTGGCGTCAACTCAAAAATACTTAACACTTGATCTAGCATCTCACGGTGTTGCGCCGTAACGCATACAATTGTTTCCAGCACTTTTTCTTTTTTGAATTCATGACACAATGGAGCCATCTTAATGGCCTCAGGTCTTGTGCCAAAAACGAGCATGACTTTTTTCATACCACTTTCTCTTTCAAGATTTTAATGAATTTCTCCGCCAATTTAATCCTATCAAACTTGTATGCTGCGTTAGCACTATTATTTGCATATTCTCTCGTTAGCTTTTTATTACTATAGAATTTAGTCACTGCACAGGCGATTTCGTTTGGGGATTCAGGAGCTACTTGGATGCCACACGCAAATGTTTTAATAATATCTGTCGCTTCGCCAGCAGGCACAGAAATAATCATTGGAAGTCCCATGCCCATCGATTCAAAAATCTTGGATGGTATAACTGTCTTAAATAAGGGTGAATTATTTAATGAGATCATCGATACATCACATACGCTCCAAATTCTTGGCATGATGTCCTTTGACTGTCTGGGTATACTTACAACATTTGGCAAGTTAGCTTCAGAAATAAGATACTCGAGCTTTTTTTTGAAAGCCCCTCCACCAGCAAAAAGAAATACTATGTCAGGATTACTTTTAAGAAGTTTGGCGGCTTCTAAGACATGTTCAAGCGCATGCGCTAGACCGTGAGTACCTATGTACCCAATAACAAATTTTCCTTCAAGTCCATACATCGTTGCAAAATCTAAATCCTTAGTATTTTTTGGCATATATACTGATAAATCTACACCATTAAGAACGACATCTATTTTTTTTGATGCTACACCCCGGTCAATGAGTTCAGATTTAAAACTATTAGTAACCGTAATAATGTGGTCAGCTTGTTGATATAAGAACATTTCTAACTTTTCTAAAAGGCTGATTACATAGTTTTTTTTCATCACTCCTACAGCTGTGATTGAGCTCGGCCACATATCTCGCAGTTCAAACACGAAGGGCACACTTTTGAGCCTTCCTAATGCCCAAGCTGATATAACAGTAAAAAACTGTGGAGATGTTCCCACAACAACATCGACATTTTTAATAAATAAACCAAAGAAAAAACTACTCATCATAAATGAAATGTAATCGAGAGAACGTTTCAGAAAGCCTTCATTTGCAGTAATAAATGTTTTTACTCTCCAAACGGTAATCCCATCAATCTTTTCTACAAACAACCATTTATTTTGGTAACCTCTAAACAGTTTACCCTCTGGAAAATTTGGAGCACAGGTGAGAATTGTTACTTTATGACCCCTCTTTACCCACTCACGCGTATGCTCATAAGTCCGGCTTGCAGGAGCATTTCCTTCTGGTGGGAAATTATCAGTTAGAAAGAGAATGTGCACCTTATTTAAAGTGCCATTTAAATGAAATTTCTAAAACATCATTTTCGAATTCTACTTCTACAAAATTGTTAGGGACGCATACGCCAAATTGAGGATGCCACGATGATTCTTTTAATGAAGCTTTTTTACCTTTAAAATCACAAAAAATTACAACTCCTGGCCCCTCAATTTTTAAGATCCCATCTTGCATGTGGGATTTTAGATCTGGATGCAAATAAAACCGTGATGCTGCTGTTCTATATTTTCCTCTTAATGTGTCATTCACATACAATTCATTTTTTTTAAGTCTGATTTCACGTGTGTGAACACACCCACCAAACAAGGATTTATAACCACTATGGGAAGCCACTAAAAAAACCTCATTGCCAACATCATTTACAACTGATCTACTTATAATTTTTGCTCGTTTACCGACTCTAAAACTACTCCAAACCTGAGATGAATCTTTCTCGTCTATTTCAACAGTATTGTGAGCTTTCGTCTTTCGTTGATCCATCCGCTTTTGAGTTAACCCATATTCTGAAGTTCCTGTATTAACAAAAATACGCTGCATGCCAATAGACATTTCAAAAGACAGCGTGTCTGCATGCGCATGCCCTGGTATGTAATCTGGACCAACTGCTGAGGCATCAAAAATCAACTTAGCTGATCCAATTTCAGCACATATATACCCACTATTTTTGTTATCAGTAAAGGATTTTTCAACAGTCTTAGGTTTTTTAATAGAAAACCCTAAGTTTTTAGCATAGCCATCAATTAGATTTTTATTAGGTGCAATTCCTATTGCAGCGTCATTAAAGAAAGACACCTCCCCATCTGGATGACTTATCACGCGCATAAATGAAAGCATCGAAGGAATAGTTTTTTTTATCAGGGCATGCAATTCTTTCGGAGCAACAGTGCTGTATGACCTACATAAATTAAACATATCCAACATATCTACCAATATTAGGGAATGATACATGGGCGACAACTCGAAATTTGCTCCATCGTCAAGAATCTGTTCGGGTATTTCAACTAGTAATCCCTTTTCAGCAATTGAGATCCACCGCGGCATATTAAAAATCAAACCTGAGAATAATAAAGCCTTTAAATTGACAAAATAGTGATTGCCTAACAAATGCTTCTCTAAATTGTTAGATAGAAAACTAGCTTGTTCAAAAACACTTTTTTCAATCTCACAATCAAGATCAAACCCACTAAGCCAAGCTTTTAGTATATTGACTATTCTCAATGATGAGGGATAAGGCTCCCAACCGTTGCCGACACCAACTGGATTTTGTTTAATCCACAGTTTTAAAAGCTTAAAGTAAAATTCAGGGTTTGTAGTTATACCATTAGTATTTAGGTCCTCAAAGTATTGCAAATTATAGACCCAAAGCTTATTCGGAGTCTCTTCATTCCAATCGGCAGGAAACTCAAGTCTCTTGTGAAAATTCAAAAAAACCGCATCCAAATCATTACCAATCTTTCTTTTATGAAGTCGTTCAGATTGCCATTGAGCTGGACGATACAAAGCAGTCCGAGTGAATATTTCAGATACTTTAGGTTTGATAACTCGTCGTGAAAAACGAAAATAAAGTTGCTTTAGCTTCAAATGTCTAATTGTTTCAAAATAAAGATAAAGCTTAACCATTCTTTTTAAACCCTGATACTTTTTTGTTCATCACTTTCGCAGTCCTTCTGCGATATTTAAAGTAACTCGGGCCACTTCAAAAATTTCCTCCAAACTAATAGGGCTTGGAGTGCCATTCCGAACGGCCTCCATAAAGCTCATAGAGCATTCCTTCTGACCCTTATTTTGTGACCAAAGCTTCATGCTTTTAAACCCTTTCCAACCAAATCCCTTGAGCTTTCTAAAGTTATCAAGCTGCAAAACCGCATCACCACAAAACACTTCAATTCGCTCTTTTGGAAATACCTTCCCACCATTAGCAAAATAATGAATTGATCCTATAGACCCATCTTCAAACGATAAAGTAATAATAGCCTTATCTTCAGTTATATCGTCCTGATTATCTCCACCAATTTTTACAGCATGATGAGATATAATTTTAGACCCTGATAAAAACCTCATTAGATCAATATAATGACATGCCTCTCCAATAATTCTTCCACCACCCTTAGTAGGATCATGAACCCAGTGATCTGCTGCAATACTTCCCGCATTCATAGTCATTAGAAATGTTTTTGAGCTATTTTTTTGGTCAAGTAATGCTTTCATTTTCGTTATTAGCGGCGAAAATCTGCGATTATAACCGACCATAAGAATTGATTTTGATTTTTCCTGGGCCGCTTCGACATCATTAATTTCAGCATGAGTTAACGCTAAGGGCTTCTCTATAAAAACATGTTTACCAGCATTTAAAACATCAATTGCCTGACTAGCGTGCATATTATGCTGAGTCACAATAACTACCGCGTTTGAATCCTTTGTCAACGCATCGTTAATATCAGTTGAAGCCGAGATAAAACCATTCTTTTTGCCATGATGAACACCACTGACACCTCCACCAGTAATCAAGGTCGTAAATCTTGCACCAGCTTGTTGAAAAGATGGAATTAGGACCCGAGAAGCATAATTACCACCACCAATGAATGCTACATTTTCGTTAGAGTGGCCGCTTAATCTCGGTTCAGAAAGTAAAACTTTGGTCTTGCTGTCCTCCTTCTTTCCAGATGCACCATAATCTAGGAGGATTCCAAGAGTGCTTTTATCGTGTAATTTTGAGTAGGCCTTCTCAGCATTGAAAATAGAGAAACGGGAGCTTATCAAAGGCCTTACGTTGATGGCCCCAGACGACATTAAATCCAAAACAGCCTCAAAGTTGCGCTTTTCCGTCCACCGTACGAAAGCAAAAGGATAGTCTATGCCACCTTCCTCATAAGCAGAGTCATAACGCCCTGGGCCATAAGAG
>Ga0206130_10002973_pt1 | contig 22853 bp, 20 predicted proteins | sample Helgoland_Spring_9_FD_148637 | JGI IMG/M metagenome (GOLD analysis project Ga0206130, IMG submission 148637) | Pelagic subsurface seawater microbial communities from Kabeltonne, Helgoland, North Sea - Helgoland_Spring_Bloom_20160512_1 | ecosystem: Environmental > Aquatic > Marine > Epipelagic ... | reverse complement strand
GCAAAAGCAGCAGCGAGGGGTAGACCTACATAACCAAGCCCAATTAAGGCAATTTTAGGGTTTTTCATTGCTTCAAATTATTATGGTACCAAGTTAAGGATTCTTTCAGTCCTTTTTGGAAATTATGCGTTGGAAGGTACCTCAATAGGCGCTTAGCTTTTTCAATACTCGCCTGAGAATGGGGAACATCTCCTGCTCTTTTGGGGCCTTTAATGATTTCTATCTGTTTTATCTTGGGATCGAATTCGGCAAGGCCTTCCCGAATCAGCTCGGCCATCTCCAAAATGGTAATTCGGTCTCCTACAGCGGTGTTGTAGACTTGATTTATTGCCGCCGGATCGGTCGTAAGAAGCGATAAATGATTCATTTTCAATACATTATCAATGTAGGTAAAATCGCGTGAATAATTTCCATCGCCATTGATGACCGGAGATTCCCCTTTTAAAAACTGTCCTATAAACTTTGGTATCACTGCAGCATAGGCTCCGTTGGGTGTTTGACGTCGTCCAAAGACATTGAAATAACGTAGTCCTATGGTTTCTAAACCATAGGTCGTACCGTAAATATCGGCATAGAGTTCATTGACATATTTGGTGATGGCATAGGGTGACAAGGGCTTTCCTATGTTTTCTTCTACTTTTGGGAGGGCTTTTGAATCCCCATAAGTAGAAGAGGATGCCGCGTAGACAAATCGCTTTACTCCATTTTGTTTACTTGCTTCCAACATGTTGAGAAATCCATTGATGTTAACATTAGTGGAAGTAATTGGGTCTTTTATCGACCGAGGAACCGATCCTAATGCAGCCTGATGTAATACATAATCTACCTCAACGGTCGCATTTAAACAGTCGTCAAAAGAACGAATATCTCCCTCAATAAAATGAAAATTCGGGTGGGATAAAAATGGGGTAAGGTTATCTTTAAAGCCCGTGGAAAAATTATCCAATCCAACGACACGGTGCCCTTCTTTAAGGAAATACTCGCAAAGATTCGTTCCTATAAAACCTGCAGCTCCAGTGATTAAGATTTTCATTTATACTTATTAATTTTTAACAAACACATATTCAACACATCCCAGTCTTCCACCGCATGTTTTTAATTTTCTCAAATCATACCCTTTGTCTATAAAATAATGTATTACATCTTCGGGTTTGGCAACTTCAAATGGATATCCTCCCATCCAATCAACCACATCGTGATGCGGAGACATTCCCCGTCGATTCTTGTATTCTTTCCAACGTTTAAATGGTTGTAATTTTAAAAAATCAATTATAAAAAAGGGGACCCAAAACAGCATGTATCCCGTCAAAATTATGAGCGGTCTTAGAAATGGAACTTTTACGTATGTCCTTTTAACTTTATGCCATATCCTAGAAATTCTTCTTTGATCGTTATAAATGGCAATAAATAACTGCCCATTAGATTTTACGTTGAGGTCTACATTTTCAAACGCTTTATACATATCTCCTGTGTGATGAAGAACGCCCCACGAATAAACGACATCAAAAAGCCCCGTTTTACTAGAAAAATTTTTATCTAGAATAGAGCCCTGGCTAATTTGCCAATCTTTATCATTTTCGAAATACCTTCTCTTTAACTCTTTGGTACATTCTACAGAGTCTAAATCATAATCATACGAATAAACTTTGGCTCCTGCTTTTTTTGCAGCTAGTGAGGATAATCCACTTCCACTTCCGATATCTAAAAAGGACTTGCCTTTAAGATTCTCAACCCCTAACATTGATAAAAGGCTTGATGATGAATTATCTATTCTATCGTTGTTCAAGTTTTTTAAAAACTGTTTCCAATTATTTCCAAATTCAAATCGTTCTTTAGTGTCCATTAATTCGTTGACTTTATAATTTTACTTATGTTCAAAATGAATAATTCTTTACTGCAAATTTATAATATTAATAGAATTATCACGCTATCGTACATTTTTTTAGAAGGCTTCATTATTCTAACCTTATTAATTACAATTTAGTATGCTCTTAAGAATAATCATTTGCTCTTTTTCTCTAATAAATTAGTCGTCATAAATCCCGCTACACCGGTGACTAGTGTTTTCAAGCATTTATAACATGTAGAAAAATAGCCTCATATTGTTTCATTATAATTTCAGGTCCGAAACGTTTAAAAGCATCTTTTTGAATGGCAACTCTATCCCAATTGTACGTCACTGTTTCTTCAATAATTTTAATGTCATCAACATTTTCTTGAAGAATAGATCCATTTTCTCTATTTACAATCATTTCTTTATGTCCGCCCGGTGCATTAAAAACAATGCTTGGAATTCCATAGGATAATGCTTCTAAAACTACGTTTGGAAACCCTTCAACAAATGATCCTTGAATTAAAAAATCTGCATCAGAATATATTTGTTGCATGTTTTTTTGAATCCCCCTAAAGATAACCTTATTTCTAATTTTTGATTTCGCTACTTTTTGCTCCAACTGCACTCTTAAAGGTCCATCGCCTACGATTTCTAAAATAAAGTTAATCTTAATTTTTTCAAATAAGTCGATCACCCTTTGATGTCCTTTACTCTGAATTAAACTTCCAACAATTAAAAACTTAATTGGGGATGTAGGGGCTTCTGGAATTTTTGCCAATATGCTTGGGGATAATGTTATTGGGTTATGAATTAGGTTTCCTTTAGAAGGGTCTATTTTAAATGTTTGTTCAAAGTCATTTTTCATATCCGTTGACTGGTAGACTAGTGCATCAAGCCTATGGTAACAGTTTTTAATCAATGAAAAGGGTAATTGCTTTTTTTTGTTGTAAGACATACTTTTTGAGTAAACACTTGCTTCTCTTGCTATGAATTTTGTTTTGAAAAAAAAGATTTTCAAAAACCCTAAGTAGATATTAATGTGTCCTATACTCGAAAAAACAATTTCAGGATTTAATGTTTTAATTGTTTTTACAATATCAAACAATGCCGATTTTAATCTTTTTTTATTGAGGTAAATTACATTGATATCCTTCACGGGGTAGTGGGCTTCATTTTCGAAACCAATGACTAAAAGGTGAGGATCGAAGAAAGAACGATTCATTTGATTGAAAAGAAAAGACACTACTCGTTCTGCTCCACCTGCTTTTAGATGAGGCAAAATAAATAAGATTTTTATTTTATTTCTTTTCAAAGTAATTGTTGTTTGTAAACCATTTACTCAATACATAAACTCTCCAAAGATAAGTAGAATAGTCTCCTTTATTGCGAAAATGCAGTTGCATGAATTTTTTAACCATTTTTGAATTCAAACCTTCTATGCTATTCAAAAAGTCATCGTTTAAATTAAGTATAACGTCTTCTTTTAATTCATTTCGCATCCATTGGGCTAGGGGAATCCCAAATCCTTTTTTTGGTGCATCAAAAATTTCTTCTGGAATATATTCTGACAAAATATCTCGAAGTATTCTTTTTCTTTTCCCTTGATAAAAACGATACGATATGGGAAGTGTTCGAGCAAATTCGATGACTCTGTAGTCTAAAAAAGGACTTCTTACCTCCACTCCAAAAGCCATACTAGCTCGATCAACTTTTACGTTACTGTCATTTTCCAACCACAGTTTAATGTTTAAATCTGCAGCACGCTGAATCGGATTCTTGGATAAAAATTTAAATTGTTTAAATTCTTCGAGCCAGTTTAAACTTTTCTGTTTTAAAAGTAGCTGACCAAAACCTGTAAATATGCCTTCAATAAAGTTATCATTGTTTTTGTAGGACATAATGTTTTTTATTCCTTGGCCTCTTTTTCCTAACCACTGCATTGGAAGAAGTCTTGCTAGGAATTTTCGAACTAAATAAGGAATTTGCAAAAAGAGGTTGACTTTGGACAACCATTCAAAATGATTGTAGCCTAAAAAACTTTCATCTCCCCCATCGCCCGAAAGGGCTACCGTTACATGGGGTTTCGTGCTTTTATTAAGTAATAAAGAAGGAATTGCCGAGGAGTCGGCAAAAGGTTCTCCATAGATCTTGAAAAACACAGGAAGCAAATCAATTAAATCTTTGGCAGAACATAGGGTTTGCTGATGAGTTGAGCCAATAATTGTTGAAAAAGTGTGTGATAAAGTGCTTTCATCATATTCGGGATTGTCAAATCCAATCGTAAAGGTCTTTAGATTTCCATTTTCTACTTTGTTGGCAATGGAAGAAACTAAAGCCGAATCGATTCCACCAGATAAAAAACTGCCGTAAGGAACATCAGACTGAAGGCGAATTTTTACGGCATCCTTTAAAAGTGTATGCAATTCGTTTTTAGCCTCTTCATAAGATAGATTCGTTGTTTTTACCTTTTTTAATTCCCAATATTGATCAAACGCTATTTCATTTTCATCTAAATTTATGAGCATTGAAAAACCGGGTTTGAGCTTTTTAACTTCTCTAAATATACTCCAAGGACTTGGAATATATCCTGTTTGTAAATAAATGGCAATGGCTTCCCCATCGATCGTTTTGTTTTCTGCTAAAGGATTTATTTGACTGCAGATTTCAAATGTTCCATTATCCCAGCTATAATAAAAAGGTTTTACTCCTAGCCGATCGCGTGCACTAAATATTTCATTGTTTCGCTTATCATAGATCGAAAAAGCAAACATGCCATTGAGTTTTGGAAGCAGTGCTTTGCCCCATTGTTTGTAGCTTTTAAGGAGTACTTCTGAGTCGCCTTCTGTCGTAAAAACATGCCCTAATTCTACTAACTCTTTCTTGAGGGTTTTGTAATTATATATTTCACCATTAAAAACTAAAATATAGTCTTCATGAATCATTGGTTGGTTTGATCTTTTGTCAAGGTCAAGAATGGAAAGACGCGTATGACCAAATGATAACCCATCTAGTTGGAATATACCTGTAAAATCTGGACCACGATGGGCAACAGATCTTAGTTTTCCTTTTAAATTTTCTTCTGTTAAGGGAAGATTTGAGAGATATATTCCGCACATTATTTTAACGAATTAAAAATTTAGCGTAAAAATGTTTTAAGATAAAAATAACTAATCCAAAAAAAGAGTCATATTTACTTATATCATTATTTTTTAGAAAGAGTAGTCTGGTTTTCAAATGATCTTTGTTGAGTGATGCTCTATTGCTTTTATGGGTTGTAATTGAATTAGGATGCTTTCTGTAATAAACCAAATCTTCATTTAAAAACCTTATTTCCCCTTTAACACCTATATGGTCCACAAAATACTTATAATCACTTGCTAAGGGTATCCTTTCGTCATATAATAAAGGTTTCCGTTTAATCAATAACCCTGTTGCTCCCCATATCATTCCATGTTTAATCCATAATGAATTACCTATCTGTGTGAATTTGTATTTTTGATGGAAAAGAGCTAAAATTTGATCATGTTCATCAACCAGAAAAATATCTGACCCAACTAAAACCGTTTTTTTGTGTTTTAGCATTAAAGCCATTTTCTTTTTTATTGCATCCTTATGTAGATAATCATCCCCAGCCAAAAATAGGATGTATTTTGAGGTACATTTTTTTAATAGTTTATTGCAGTTACTTGTGATCCCTAAATTGACATCGTTGATGTAAAAGTCAATTTTATTTGGGTATTTTGAATGGTATTCTTTTATGATTAAAGATGTGTTATCTGGTGAACAATCATCACCAATCAAGATTCTTAAATTAGGATAAGTTTGCCCTAAAACAGTATCTAGTGTGTTTTTTAGAAAATTCTCTGCGTTATACGTCGGAATAAATACATCTACTAAAGGAAAATTATCTTTCATATTTTAATTTATACCTTTTATTGATTTTGAAAATCTCTTTATAAAAATGAGATTGTTAATCATATAAAATTTACTTCATGTAATCGATTGGCTTACATTTTTAGTATTCATATTTTTTATCGAAATATTGTTTCTAATTGTGCTTAAAAACAATCTTTCCATGTGTTTTACCAAAATACATTTGATCCATCATTTCTGGAAGAGAGGTGATATTATTTTCACTAAAAACTGGCGTAACTTTATTTTCAAAAACAAGTTTAGCTGCCTGATCTGCTTCATCGTAATTAGCAAAATGGGAACCAATAATTGACTTGAGCTGCATCCATAAAAATCTTAAATCAATTGTAGCTAAAAATCCACTTGTAGCGGCGCAAGTAACAACCCTTCCCCCTCTTTTTAATAAATATATAGAAAGTCCTAATGTGTCTCGGCCTATATGCTCAAAAACCACATCTATCTCAGGTAATTTTAATGCCTTTAGCTTTAAACTTATCTTTTTCCAAGCTATATAATCAGGATTGCCATCTTGATCAGTAAAAGAATCGGGGAAGTCTTTCTTTCTATTAATTACATAATCTGCTCCAAGTTTTTTGCAAATACTACCCTTTTCGTCACTTGACACTATTGCTATAACTTTTGCGCCTGCTAATTTTGCAAGCTGAATTGCAAAAAGTCCTAATCCGCCTGCTGCTCCCCAGATTAAACAAGTTTCACCTGGTCTAATCTTTGCTCCATTTTCAGAAATTAACATCCTATAAGCTGTTGAAAGGGTTAATCCAAATGAGGCAGCCTGACTCCATTCAAGTTGGTCGGGTTTTTTTATAAGTTGTGAAGATTTTACTTTCGTATATTCAGCAAAAGCGCCATAATTTGTCTCGTACCCCCAAATAGCTTGACTCTCTGTTAACATACCATCCCTTTGTATAATTGGATCTTCTGAATCAATAATATTACAATGTATAATAACATGATCACCAACTTTCCAATTCTTCACATTATCTCCTACCTTTTCAATGGTTCCAGAGGCATCACTTCCGAAAATTGCAAAATCTTGTAAATGAGAGGATTCATGTTTGTTTCTTGCAACAAATTGATTAATTAATTGAAAGGGAGATATTGGGTGACATAAAGTACTCCAAATTGAATTATAATTTAGAGCACTACAATTCACCTTTACTAATACTTCATTTGAAGAAATTTCAGGCTTAGGTACGTCAAGTTTAACTAAATAATCTGACGGTTTTCTTTTATCTAAAGGAACACTTACTGCTTTTTTTACGGTGTCCTTATCTATACCATATGCCCACATATTAACTTTTTAAAAGTGGAAAAAACGTTTCTGGTACTGGAGCGTCCTCTTTAACCTTAACTCCAATTCGTGTGTATGGAGGAACGTCATTATAATATTTTTCGGTCATAGATGCTCCATCTAATAGATACCTAATTGCAAGTGATTTTCTAATTTTTTGGGAAACTTGCTCTGGAGCTCGATGAACGGTTCTATTGAAGAAAAAAATTGCATCTCCAGCTTCAAAGTCGAAACTAATCTCTTTGTTGTTTTTAAAATCGTATTCATCAATATTGACAAATTCTGAGTCAGGATTTTTCTTAAATTTCGCATTTTTGCTTGAAGAAAATGTTTTTGGCAGAAAAAGATTATCTAATCTATGACTTCCTTTCAATAGAATTAGACTTGAATCTTTTTTAATATCATTTACCGATGTCCACATCGTAATATTTAAATCTCCTTTAAAAATAAAATAAGGACGATCGTGATGAATTGGTGTTGGAGCTGCAAAACCTTTTTTTATTATAACATCTTCATGCATAAGCCAACATTTTGCAGAATCGGTCAAAGAACAAATAAAATCTACAATTTTGGAAGACTTACATATGTTTTCCATTTCTTGATTTCTCCTCCAGTTGTTGTAATCCATAAAAAATTCACCTCTTTCATTTTTTTTATAAATTTTAAATAAGGTTGGATTAGTGTATATAGTATCAATTGCGGAATCAATATCCTTTATCTCATAAGAGGAAAAGAATTTAGGGACATGAACAAAACCATTACTAAAGAGTTGTTGAGAATACTTATTCATTCCATTATAAATTTTTAATTATACCAAAATTTAGCCTTTCATATTTTTTCACCTTAGAAAAATAATCTTGGCTGTGTGCTTCAAAAATATTAAAAAAATCATCTTTTTTAACCAATTTGGCGATTCCTATTTTTTGATGAAATTTTATCATTCTTGTGTTTCTACTGTCTACATACCATGGCCCAGAAATCTTTCTATCTAAAAAGTCAAAACCCATTTTAAAAATCATAAACATCGCATCCAAATATATATTCGGAGCACAATTTTCCAACATTATTCCACTTTCAAAACCAAATTTTGTATCGGTATCTAGCTCACAAAATCTAGTTACTCCAACAAACTCATTAGTCTTACAGTCAAGCATTTTAAAATAAATTTCTTTTTTCAAAGCATAGCTTTTCATGTACTTTTCTAGATAATCTTTTTGCTCATCGACATTAGGTCCAATTTTTTTTAAAAAACCGCCTCCAACTTGGGTTCTTAAATCATAGATGAATTGTGCATCGCTTATTTCAACTGGATATAAATGACAGAAATGACCTTTAATTGGAATGGTGTTAAAAATTTTATCTATCATATTAAAAACTAATTCCAGAGGTTAAATCAATAACTCCACCACTGGCATAATTATTCGCTAAAATAAAATTAATAGTATTAACTACATCGTTTGAAGTTCCTAGCCTTTTTGAGCCAATATTTTTTAATAAATTATCCTTGTAATCTTCGTGAATTACGTCCATCATTCGTCCTTCCATACACCCAAGTCTTATCGACGTTGAATAAATGCCGTGCGAACCATATTCAATCCCAATAGTTTCAAAAAATTTCTCACAAAATGCTTTCGATGCAGAGTAGACACTAATACCTCTTGCTGTTGTAACAGCTCTAAATGAGCTTAAAAATATAAAATTCCCAGATTTTATTTTAAGCATAAAAGGAATCAAATATCTAGTATATTTCACATAGGAAAAAATGTTTGTTTCAAGCATTTTATCCAAATCGTTTTGCTTTTCAAAAACAAGAAGATTATTTTGAACAAGAAAAGCAGCTCCTATGAAGATTACCTTTTTTGGTTTATTTTTTTCAAATAAAGTTTCAAACTCTAATTTGAAGTTTTCAAATGAATTGACATCAATCGAATTTTCCATTGGAGCTGGAACACGATTGTTATAAATCCTTAAAAAAAAAGCATTTTTTTTGGCAAATAAATTTTTTAAAAGTTTTGTTTCAGAACCAAAAACGATGTATAGATCTTTCATTTAGATTATTTATAAACTACTACTGTTGAGGTTAGCCCAACCCCGAATCCAGCAAATATCGCCGCTCCTTCTAACTTATTAAATGGGTTGTCGATGAGTAAAATAGGAATTGTTGAAGAAACTGTATTTGCATAATGCATATAATTTTCAAAAACTTTAGGAGTATATTCACCCATTGTTTTTTTGATTCCTTCTACTACTAACTTACTTGCCTGATGCATGTAGATGCCTCCTATAGGAATTGAATTTTCTTCACAATATTTTATTGCCTCATGAATTTGTGGCACAACAACTTTTCTTGTAAAAAGCCATATTTCAGCCCCAGACATGTGAAGTTTTCCGTCATTTTCTGAGCCACAAGATTGGTAAAGTAGGTTTCTTAAGTTACCATCTGTTATGGTTGTATCGTATAAAATGGAATGTTGATCTACATCGTCCTCTAAAATCATAGCACTTGCTCCATCACTAAAAACAGCGTTGGTTGATCTATCATCGAGAGCTAATTTTTGTCTGTAGCAGTCGGCCGTAACTAAAAGAATTTTTTTGTATTTGTCGATCAGCTTATTCGCAACAATAAATGATTGAGCGAAGCCAGAACATCCTTGATTAAAATCAAATGTAAAAACAGATTTACTTAGTCCTAATCTAGCGGATAGTTTGATTGCGTTTGCAGGCAATAAATCTACTGGACTTTGGGTTACTAAAATAAGGCATTCAATGTCATTTCTGTCATAATTCTCTAGCACCTTCTCACATGCTTTAAAGCCTAAGTCAACAGCATTACCTTCAGTTTCATACACAGCATTGATACCCGACTTGTTGGTTAATCTTTCTATATCTTTGTATCTGTCCTTGAGAAGGATTTTATTTTCGCCTAAGGCCTTAGCAATATTAACGATTTTCATTATGACTTATCAGAGCTTATTAAATCAATTATTTCTTTAACAGAAGACACACTAGCTAATTCAGGTATTCTTTCAGTTATATTGTTATAATTAACATCTAATTCTTGTAATAATGACAAATGCCCTAAACTGTCCCATTCATCAATATCATTAGAAGTAGATTCTATTGAAATTCGGGATAGGTCTGCATCTAAAGCTTTACTAATTAATTTCAAAACTTCTTCTCTCATAATATATTTTTATAAAAAATTAATATTCTAAAAAGTAAATGTAATACTTAGTACGCATAGTTCAAAATTAAATTTCAACTCTATTTCACTTTAAATTATATGCTATAAATCTGAAAATTGATCATTTATTTAGTTATAAAACTCATTGATATTCTTCTTGTTTTGATTTTCAATAAAAGTTTTTCCATTCCTAGATAAAATCTCCTTACTTACGTCACCTATCCTACTAAAATTCCTTGAATATTTCAAAAATAATTTAACATTGATTTATTCGTAGTTATTTATAAAATTCACAATATCGTCTAACTCTTCAATAGTATTTACTGGACTTAAAGGTAGACTTATAATCTCCTTATGAATCAATTCTGTTATGGGTAATTTTAAATGTTTATAATTACTATATGCCTTCTGATGATGTATTGGGATTGGGTAGTGAATAAGTGTTTGAACACCCTTTTTATTTAAATACTCTTCGAATCTACTTCTATTGTTTGTTCTGATTACAAATAGATGCCAAACATGTCCTTGGTTTTCTAGAACCGTTGGCAGGATTATATTTTCATTTTTAATATTATTACGATAATAGTCTGCTGCTCTTCTTCTGTTATCAATATCTTCTTGAATGTATTTTAATTTTACATTTAAAAAAGCAGCCTGAATTTCATCTAATCTAGAATTCAATCCTTGGTAAATGTTTTCATACTTCTTTTCAGAACCATAATTTCTTAAAGCCGCTATTGTTTTAGCTAAGTCCTTATCATTAGTAGTCACAGCACCAGCATCCCCTAAAGCGCCTAAATTTTTACCTGGATAAAAGCTATGACCGGCTGCATCCCCTATGCCTCCGGAAACTTTATCTTTCCATTTTACTCCATGTGATTGAGCACTATCTTCAATCAATTTTAAATTATATTTTGAACAGATTTGCAATATATGATCATCAATAGAATTTTGACCATACAGGTGTACGGTTAATATTGCTTTAGTTTTATCTGTAATTGCATCTTGAATTTTATTAGAATCTAGATTATAGGTTGCTATATTTGGTTCTACAAATACGGGTATTAAATCATTATCTGTTATAGCTAAAACAGATGCAATGTAGGTATTAGCCGGCACTATAACTTCATCACCTTTACGCATGATACCCAACTCTAAATACCCTCTAAAGATTATTCTTAAAGCATCTAAACCATTGGCAACTCCTAGCGCGTATTTAACTTTACAAAAAACAGCATAGTTTTGCTCAAAAGTTTCTAACTCTTTGCCCATAAGATACCAACCTGAATCAATAACACGAATTGCCGCCTTTTTTAATTCTTGCTCGTACTGAGAATTGATTTTTTTTAAATCTAAAAATTTAATCATTTCCATAGTGTTTTAAATACTCCGCATATTCTCTAATGTAATCTTTCTCCTCATACGCATGAGAAGCCAATACCAAACATACTGAACCGGATGAAAAGTTATTTAACTCTCTCCATAATCCAGGTACAATATGGAGCGCTAAATAGGGTCTGTTCAATGTGAATTTTTGTTTGTTTTTGCCATCATCTAATACAACATCAAAACTTCCACTAGCAGCTACAATGTATTGCTCTAATTCATAGTGGGCATGCCCGCCTCTATCTTCTCCCCCGGGTACATCATACAAATAATAAATCCGCTTTACTGCAAAAGGAAGCTGATCGTTGTTTTCAACAATTGTGATATTTCCAACCTTACTATGAACTTTTGATAGGTCTACAATAGGACAATCAAATACGGTGTTCTTTTTCATGTTCTAATTTTAAAAATGCATTAAAATCTGTAATATAATCTTGGGGAGTATACTCAATATTTGAAACAATTAATGCCAAGCTATTTGTTGAAAAATCACCTAAACTTCTCCAAATTAAATTGGGAACATACAAAGCATCATAAGGTCTATTTAGAAAATAGGTAACCTCTTCTTTCCCATCATTCAAAACAACATTAAAACTGCCCGATAGGGCTACAATTAATTCATGAGATTTTTTGAAAGAATGACCTCCTCTTAATTCTCCTCCTGGCACATCGTAAATCCAATAGGACCTTTTTATTTCAAACGGAAGCTGATTATTGTTTTCAAAAAAACTTAAATTACCTCTAACGTCTTTAATCTTTGGTAGTTCAATACGCTGCACCCCTTGTATCATAATGCTACACATTTTTTAATGTAGTCTGCGTAGCTACTTTTCCCATATTTAGATGAAATCTGTATTGCTTTTTCTCCAGAAATATAACCCCGCAGGTAGGCTATTTCTTCTAAACATGCAATTTTAGTGTTATTCCTTTTTTCTATGACTCTAACAAATTCTATAGCAGCATCCATAGAATCAATGGTTCCTGTATCTAACCACGTTATTCCTCTTTCGAATACAACAACATTTAATCTCCTTTTATTTAAATACATCTCATTTAATGTTGTTATTTCTTTTTCTCCTCTTTTACTGGGCTTAACTTTTTTTGCTAGTTCAACAACATCATTATCGTAAAAATATAAACCAGGTATAGCGTAGTTCGATTTAGGTTTTAATGGTTTTTCTTCGACACTAAGTACTTTGAAGTTCTTGTCAAATTCAACAATACCATACCCTTCGGGATGAGTAACACTGCAAGCAAATATTGAAGCTCCTTCAATGTTGGTTTTATCTCTTAGCACTTGTCCTAAACCGTTTCCATAAAATATGTTATCTCCTAGAACTAGAGCCACTTTTTCTTTACCAATAAAGTCTTTTCCTATTATAAATGCTTCTGCTAATCCATTGGGTACTGGCTGAATTGCGTATTCAAATTTACATCCAAGATCGGATCCGTCTCCTAAAAGTTTTTTAAACGAGGCGTTATCATGTGGGGTTGTAATGATTAGTATTTCTCTAATTCCTGCTAACATTAAAACGGATAAAGGATAATAAATCATGGGTTTATCATAAATTGGCAACAACTGCTTGCTAACAGATATTGTTAATGGGTAGAGTCTTGTACCCGATCCTCCTGCTAATATTATTCCTTTCATAAATGTTAGTTGTATTGTGATTTATAATAGTTTTGGTACTCTCCTGAGGTAACGTTTTTTAACCATTCTGTATTATCAAAATACCAATCTATGGTTTTGGCTAAACCTTCTTCAAAAGTTACGGTAGGCTTCCACCCTAAATCTTTATTTATTTTAGTAGCATCGATGGCATACCTTAAATCGTGCCCGGGCCTGTCTTTTACAAAAGTGATTAACTTTTCTGAAGTGCCTTGTTTACAAGAAAGCTTAGCGTCCATTAAATTACAAAGTAATTGGACTAAATCGATATTTTTCCACTCGTTAAAACCGCCAATATTATATGTTTCTTGTTGCACTCCTTTGTGAAAAATTAAGTCTATGGCAAGTGCATGATCTAAAACATACAGCCAATCTCTTGTGTAGTTTCCATCTCCGTAGACGGGCAAGGGTTTGTTTTCAATTATATTATTTACAAACAATGGAATTAATTTTTCAGGAAATTGATGTGGGCCATAATTATTGGAACAATTGGAAATTACATAGGGCATACCGTACGTTTCTCCATAAGCCCTCACAAAATGATCAGAGCTTGCCTTAGAGGCTGAATAAGGGGAGTTGGGCTTATAAGAAGTTTGCTCTGTAAATAATCCTGTTTCACCCAAGGTGCCATAAACCTCGTCAGTGCTGATATGATAAAAACGTTTTCCCTCCCAGTTATTTTGCCAAAGTGTTTTAAATGCATTGAGTAAAACTAGAGTTCCAAGAATATTTGTTTTTGCAAATCCTACAGGATCTGATATTGATCTGTCTACATGGGACTCTGCCGCTAAATGGATGATTCCAGAAAATTGATGAGTTTTAACTATTTCATTGATGTAATTTTCATCCGTTATATCTCCTTTTAGAAAGGTGTAGTTGCTTTTCTTTTCAACATCTTTTAAATTTTCAAGATTACCAGCATAAGTGAGGCTATCCAAATTAAAGATTTCATAATCTGGATATTTATTTACAAAAGTTCTTGCAACATGAGAACCAATAAACCCAGCACCACCAGTAATTAGTATTTTCATCTTCTTAAGCTTTTAATGATTTTTATATTCCCCTTTACGCCAATAACTCCCCTTGAATTTTCCATTAAAAATCAAATCAAATGTTCCCTTGAGCTGCTCGCGTCTTGCCCAGTCTGAATGCTTTTCCCAAATTAAATTCCTTCCCTCATCTGCTATTTTTTGTAGTTGAGTTAATGAATACTTTTTTAATGAATCTTTTAGTTCAGTTTTATTTTCAGCAATTATAAAATTTACACCATCTTTAAACCCCAAATCATCAAAGCCACTGCATTTCCATCCAATTGGAACTGATCCTCTTGCGGGTATTTCAAAATACTTCCTTAGAGGATATAAAAGTGGGCCTCCTGAACAAAATGTTAATTGAGAGTCCGTTATTTTTTTAAAATAAGTAGATCTATACAATGCCATTTTTTTAATCGTCATCTTTCGTTTTAACTTTATAAAGAAGAGCGCTTTCACCTTATCTTTAAAAATATAAAGTTTCGTCTTATATGGTAATATAGTAGATGCCAATTTTCTTTCGGGATAACCTGCTCCAATGACTGTGAATTTGTTTTTTCTTAATGATAGGGGTGTATAATCAAACTCATATGAGTCAATAGTATGAGGACAAACTATAATTCTTTCCTTGTATTGTTTTAAAAAGTTAAACCAATTGTCATTAGGATTTGGAAAGGAAGAATGTGTCTTAAATTTTATCAAATTATATCTTTTATTTATTGTCTCTAAGGAATCAAATAATTGATAGCCACCAAGGTCTAAAATATAAGCTTTTGATTTTGTGAAAACATCAATTGTAATTTGATTAATAATATATGGATCAAAATTCGCCCAAATTATTTTATTGTAAGAGCAATCCATAAAAAAGTGATATAACTCTGAGGCGGGTTTTAAGACATTTCCCTCCCGGTTAAAACTAATAATACTATTCGAAAATGATTTAGTTTCATCGTAATTCATATCTACTTGAGAAAAGAGGGCAACTTCCCTATCAATCATAATAAAATCAAATTCCTCTTGTTGGTCAATCCATTTTTCTATCCCTAAATCAAGGTCTTCTTTATTACTGTACCCAGGTCCATAAAAAGAAATTTTCATAATCGATCCTAAAACATTTAATATGGTCTCAGTATAAGGACTTATATACCTCTGATTGAATCCAAGGAATAATACTTTTTTCATGTTTCTTAAACTTTATCTTCTTTTATAAAATTTAGTTCCTTCCCCAATAGTACAACCCTCATCGATTACCGCAGTCTCATGGGCAAAATATTTTTTGTCCTTCATTTTAATTGCATATTTGTTCTACTAACTTTTTTTGATCTACTTTGTATATCTTATCACAACATGCTAAAGTCGAAAGACGGTGGGTAATGATTAAAATGGTCATTTCACCTTTGAGTCCCTCAACCGCTTTCATGACATATTTTTCGGTATCTTTATCCAACGCACTTGTCGCTTCGTCTAAAATCAACAGCTTAGGATCGTGATACAAGGCTCTCGCAATTCCAATTCGCTGTTGTTGTCCCCCTGAAAGTTGAGCGCCACGCTCACCAACAATAGTCTCTAATTGGTTGGGCAAAGATTGAATAAAGGAATACAATTGAGCTTTTTTAATAGCATTTTCCATGCGTTGATCATCGATTTCGTGGGGCTCTTCACCAAAAGCTATATTTGCACTTATAGTGTCATCTATCAAATAGATACTTTGAGAAACATATCCCAATTTTTTTCGCCACTGGGTTGAATTTGAGCGATCAATTAAAGCCCCATCAACCTTAAAATCACCTTCAAAAGAATGAAGAAAACCCACAATGATATTGGTAAATGTACTTTTACCAACCCCAGAAGGGCCAATAATTCCGACTACTTCTCCTGTTTTTAATTCAAAGTCAAGGTCTTCAAATATGAGTGAATCTGTTTTTGAATAACTAAATGAAATCTTATTTAAGGCTAATTTATCTTTAAAGGTGATTTCTCTCTTATTATTTTCTTCTTCAATGGGCAGACTATTCAATTTTAGATCTCTATTAACCAAATCCACACTACTCCTATAATACTTAATTTGTTGTAAACTTCCTATAATTCTATTCACCGAAGGCAAAACCCGGAAAGTTGCGGCTATGAAAACACCACCTATTGAAATGATTTCATTGATGTTTTTATCATTAATAATCATTAGAAATATAAATCCTACTAAGGAAATAATAGAAACAAATTCTAAATAATATCGAGGAATTTGACCTAAGGTTAATTGATTAGAATTTACTCTAGCTTTGGTCTTATTGTACTCAACTAACTTATTTTGGAAAAAATGTTTCTTCCCCAAAAGATATACCTCACTAAATCCATTTAAACCTTCGGTTATTAATTTTGCAATGTTATTGTCTGCTTGCTGCCTAATAATTCCCCAAGCAATTGATTTATTTCTAGAAAAGTAATAGAAGATAGAACCAAAAATCAAGAAAAAAACAATAATGAATATTGTCCCTAGTGGTTCTACAAATAATAAGGTTGAAACTATGGCAACTGTAAGTGCGATTTCTGTGATTAAAATTAACCCTGACAATAATAATTGGGTTACCATATTAATTTCTATTTGAAACATTTTGATGAGCTCTGCAGAATTTCGATTATTATGAAACATAAAATCTTGATTTAGATAGCTTTTAAACAAACAGTTTGTAATGTGTGATGAAATAAATGATATATATCGGTTTTGATAATAACTCAAACCCACTAGAAAGAGGGATTTAAAAAAATAAATACCAACCATTACAGATAAAGAAAAAACGATGATTTGCTGCTCGTCAATGATATTTAGTGAAATAAATAAATTATGGAGTAACATGTTTTGCTTTAAACTTTCAGGAGAAACAATTATATTTAAAACAGGTAAAATAATCCCTATTCCAAAGGCTTCAAGAATCATCCCAAAAAAGAGAAACATCATTATAAAATAAAATCTTTGTCTTTGCTTTTGAGACAATAATTGAACTACTTTATTTAATGTGTTTTCGCTACTCATATCTCAAATAGTGCTCGTTATATACTGGCCAAAGGCTAATAAAGAGTTTGAGGTACAAGATTCTTCCTTATTATCTTGTTGATCAGCAATATTAAACACGTTCATATAATACAATATTTTTCTGGTTGGGCTTTGGTTTTGAGGCTAAAGAAAAGTTAACCTTACGGTCAATCAAGCCTTCTACCTTTTCCTCTAAAGCATCTATGTATTCTGTGTTCAATTGATTTCCAACCAATACTACATCGATAGTTCCCGAATCAAGCCCTTGAGCATAATCGCCTACTAACAATATCTTTTGAACTGGCCCCATGCGCTCTAAAACGCGCTCTACAAGCTCCTCAAGTCCAAGGTGTTTAAATACTACCTTTTGGAGTATGTCGAACAAGGGGTGCTCTATATTAGCCTTATACCCAACTTTATTATGGTCTTTGTATTTTTCTAAGTATCCCGCCTCTGAAAGATGATTCAATTCTTTACGAATCGAATTAGTCGATTCGTTGAACTCGGATGCTAACCCGTTCAAATAACCACGGTTCGCCTGACTAATAAAGAACTTTATCAGCAGGCGAAGACGGGTTTTTGAGGTAATCAGTTTATTAAGCACTATTAAATTTTAATATAAGTAACAAATGTACTTGATTTTAAATTAAAAAGCAACTTAATTTGTGCAATATTTATTGAACTCCTGTTGATACATGCGTTTAGGGTAACTGTTTTTAAGTTTCAGGAAGGTTGCACAGGCTTCTGGAGTTGAACCAGCTTTGAACAATGCAAGACCTTTATAGCGGAGTGCTTTTTCTTTTAAATTAGCTTTATGGGAGTTTTGAACTCTATCCAGATAACCAACAGCTTCTGGATATTGTTTGTTTTCATAAAGTGCTAATCCAGAATTTAAAGCATAGGTATATTCTAAAGGGTCTTGATCAAAGGCTTGATTAAATAAGTCAAAAGCAGCACCGAAATCTTTGGCATTGTACAACTCAATTCCTTGCTTATAGAGTTGCTCTGCTTGTACTACTCGTTGTTGACCATAAGTCAGTATTCGATAGAGGCTAAAAATCGTATCGTCTTGAGGGAATAATTTAAATGCTTCTGCGGCTTTGCTCATGGTCATCGTATCTCCTAAACCGGTTACATTGGCTAAGGAACGCAAATAGATGCTCCATATTACAGGAGTATCACCTCCAAGAGTGCGTACTGTTTCAAATGATTTATTCATTTCAGTTACATCCTTTCTTAAAACCAATGAATTCATATACAAATTGTAATGCGGCATATTATTAGGCAAGTTTTCAAAAGCTAGTTTGGAATAATAATAAGCACTATCAATTTGTTTCTCTGCAACAAAGAATTGTGCTTTAAGATTTTCACCAAAGAAAATTTGTGGATTATCCTTTGCTCCTAAAAGGGCATATTGATGTGCTTTTTCTCTCTGATTATTATTGTAAAAATAACGCGCTTTCATTGCCTTGATAGGCATTGCGGTTTCAGTTAGGTTAGGAAAATCATCTTCAATTTGATCAAGTTCAGCCAGGGTTAGATTATAGGTTCCATTATTAAACTCATAGAGTAAACGTCCTTGCTGAGTTAAAGATTGATATGAAAGTATGTGAATGATAATACCAGGGATGAGCAACGTTAAAGATAGTCCAAGAATTATGCGAGAATATACAGGCCTGATGGAAATTAAGTCTTTAGATGAAAATCGGTTTAGATATATTGAAAGTACTAAACCCATATACAAAGCTAGAGCCGATTGCATCAAAGGGCGTGCTACCGGAAAATTTAGACCGGCGTCTATTCCATAAATAATAAAAGGTAACACCAATAGGAAGAGTGAAAAGTCTGTGTTGCCATCTTCTTTTCTCTGAACATACAAAAGCCGGAACAGGAAGAACGTCAATAAACCAAAGAGGCTTAAATAGGCAATACCTCCTAAGATACCAACCTCAGCAAAGACATGGATGAAGTCGTTGTGAGCATGGTAAGGTACCGTGTACCCTTTTACGTGTTCTTTCCCATAGGAAATTGATGCGATTTTCCAGTTCCCTAAACCAGCCCCAAAAATAGGGTGATCTTGAATGTGCTCAAATGCATCAGACCAATACTGGAAACGACCATTAGAAGATTGCTCTGTAAACTCAATATCTCCTAATTGACTACCAATATTACCTTTGTTCTGAGAATTAGTAAAGGTGATATTCAATAGTACAGCCAATAAATAAGGGACAAAAGTTAGTAACAGATTGTTTAGGTTGTGTTTTAGCTGTGTACGATTCTTTATAAGGGTGAAAGTTGAATAAATAAAAAAGATAACAAACACTATGAAACTACTTAGAATAGCTGATCGAGCATATAGAATAGAAATAGAAAAAATAGCCGTAAACAATAGGAAACTAAGTATAAGCTTAAAAAGTCCTTTTCGAACAGTAACAATAGAATAGAGAACAAAAGGAACTTTAAATGCTATCGAAGCAGCTGTTATATTCTTATTCCCTGCGACTCCCTTGAGGTTCATAGCAGTAAAACTATTGCCTTCAAGCTGAGTAAAAAAATCACTGTAAAAAGAAAACAACTCAAAGGATAAAAACCCAATGAATATTCGCGAGATGATAACGATTTTATTTTCAATGTTATTGAGTAGTAAAAAGCAAAATAAAACTGCAAAGAACGTATTTCCTAGCCTTGGGAGGTTGAGCAGTGTTTCGGTTGGGTTTATGGCATAAAAATAAGAAAGCCCGGACCAGATAAAGTAAAACAAATACACATATGTGAATATAGACTTGGATAGTTTGGCTAGTGCTAAATCTGTAGAATCGGAATTAATAAAAAGGAAATAAGCACAGGCTAAAATATTGATCGCGCCCAGATAAACCCATTGAGGTGCTAAAATATCAATCGCATTAAAATTAGGTAGTGTTCCAGTAAGGATATAAAGAACAATTAAAATCGAAGATGTTAAATTAATTGAGGAGCTTTTCATTAAAAGAGAATTTTATACGAAAATAGGTAAAATAAAATTATAGAGAAAACATTTTGAAATAACTGGCTTACTATAAATCATTGTTATGCGTAGTAAAGTGATCTATTGAAAGGAAACGAAGTTCTTCTATTTACCAAAAGAAATACACCTGTTTGAAAGGTATTTGATTTAGGTTGATAGTATAAATTAGTAAACAATAAAAAACCCCCATGCAAATGCATAGGGGTTAGTAATAGAATTAAAAAGCGGAGCTTTTTAAATAATTTTTGACTGTAATTATTCAGCAACTACTAATGCTTTGAAAGCAGTATCAGTACCAATACCTACAACAGCAACAGAAGTGCCAATAGCAGGAGTCATTTTAGAATCTAAATCTGCAGCAGTTGAAGTTGAACTTACATTCTTTAGATTGATATCCAATGTATATGTTACGTTACCTGTAGTAGCACTTGCTCTTGAAGCAATAGCACTTGTAAAGTAAGGCATTAATGTCATTAAATCATTAGACTGAATTTGAGCTTCAGTGAAAAGAGTAGTCGTAGAGCCAGCTGTTGCTGCTACAAAACCTCCAGTTAAAGCGTTATCCTCAATAGTCATAGCATAAGATCCAAGGAAAGGAATTGTAACTAGAGAAGACAAATCAAGAGCAGCTAGTTTATCATTATCGGAGATATTCAAATTACCAACCTCATCAAGTGCAGTTGTTGTCAATCCTGCTAGTATATCATTGTTTGTTACTGTAAAGTCAGCAGCATCAGAGCCTTCAAGGTGCGCATGACCGATAGAAGCAGATGCTAATTTAGCAGCATTGTTTAGAGTAAAGCTTCTAATTTCTCCAGCTGTAGACAATGAAGTTAATACAGCAGTACCATCGATATCTACAACATCAATATCACCACCAAGGATGTTAACAGTCGTAAGTTTAGTAGCACCTCTTACTGTTAAAGTATTGGTTACTGTACTAATAAATGGAGCTTTACCTTGAGCTCCAGTAACGTTTAATGTAACAAGAGTAGGATAAGCTGTCGTATCGAAGTCAGTCGTTGTTCCTAAAGCATCGATTGTTAATGTTGTAACAACTGGAAGATTCAATACTGAATCACTTCCAGATTTAAATGAAAATGTAATAGCTTTCGTGGCAATTACATTAGATGTTGGAACGAATTTTGGACCAGCAAAAGCAGTTGCTTTTGAAAGTGTTAATGTTCCAGATGCATTTTTCGATAATTCAGGGAATGCTACAGCTACAGCAGAAATAGTAGTATCACCACCGAACTGAGTAAGTTTATTGAAATGCGCTTCGTTAGATGTAATAGTTGATGATCCTGCGGTTGTTAATGCAGGTGCATGGAAAGCTGTAGTAGCTTCCTTAGCAGTAACAGTTAAACCAAGACTAATAGACTTTGCAGCAAAATCAATTCTAGTTGCCTTTGGAGCTTGAATAAGAACCGCACCAGTGATAGCACCAGCATGACCTAAGTTTACAGTTCCTTCAGCTAAAGTTAAAGAAGCTGTAGTTACCATTGCAGTTCCAACGTTTACAGCTGTAGCTTTTGCTAATATAATTGTTCCTGATGTTGAACCGGAAGTATAAATTCCTCCGTCGATAGTAGCACCTGAAAGATCAAGACTAGTTACAGTTGCATTAACCTCAACATCACCACCTACAGAAGCAATTTGAGAATAATCTGCAGCACCAGTATGATCAACATGAAGTTTTCCACTTACAGTACGTAATGCAGCATCGCTAGCCGCCATACCAGAAACAGTATATGCTCCATCAATAAAACTTATAGCTGCTAGATCAACAGTATGTGCTGGAGTAGAAGTGTTTGAAATTGTAACGTCATTTAATACAGTAGCAATTTTAGCAGTGATAGCGTCAAGACGTATTAACTGTGCCGCATCAAAATTAGTTGCAGTAACAGTAATATCAACTGTACCATTTATAATTACATTTGGATCATCAGTTCCAGAACTAATCAACGTTTCAGCATACAATAAAGTTGCGTCGTTGTTAATTGTAACATTTTGATTAATTACCGCATTAGCACTCAATAATTCTTTAACGTCATCTTGTACATCACTTAGTGCAGTAGTAATAGCTGCTAACTCAGTAGCAGACGCTACGTCATTCAATGCAAGAGTAAGTGCATCAAGAGCATCTTGAGCTTCAGCTAAGTCAGTAGTAAGTTGTCCCTGTGCGTCAGAGATACCTGAAATGCTAGCAGCAGTAGCTAGACCATCGACTGTTTGTCTTAAAGTAGCTAGATCACTCTGAACCTGAGATAATCCTGCTACGTCAGTAGATAATGTGGTGACAAGACCGGTAAGCTCTGCAAACTGATCGTCATAATTTTGACAGCTAATAATCGTTAGAGCAACCGCCAAAAGACTTAATAAACCTTTTTTCATTTTGATAAAATTTAAATTAAAATTAATAATGCTTTTATTTTTTAGATTAACATTTGTTTGCAAATATAAATATATAATTGAACTTTCAAATAGTTTTTG
>Ga0206130_10002970_pt1 | contig 22886 bp, 21 predicted proteins | sample Helgoland_Spring_9_FD_148637 | JGI IMG/M metagenome (GOLD analysis project Ga0206130, IMG submission 148637) | Pelagic subsurface seawater microbial communities from Kabeltonne, Helgoland, North Sea - Helgoland_Spring_Bloom_20160512_1 | ecosystem: Environmental > Aquatic > Marine > Epipelagic ... | reverse complement strand
ACCGACTATTGGTAAAAACAAGATAGTCGTTAAAAATTCTAATCAGGTTGGTAAAACAAATGAAAAGAGTATTAAGAGGGAAAAAATAATCAAAATAAACAATCCAACAAACATTGAACATCAAATAAACCAAATGTATCACGCAAATCAAAATAATGCTAAAAAAATAGATACTATTAATTATTTTTTTGTACGATTATATTTCGATTCACAAAACAATAGTTATTTAGCATTGCAAAATAACATTTGGGAATTTCTTAATTTTATTCATAGTAAAATAGAAAAATCATTTGTGTTAGACCCAAATAACATTCAAACATTTTACTCTTCAAGTGATAATCAAGTAAGAGTAAAAATTTACTACAGAGATTTAAACATTAAGCGAATATTTATTAATACTTGTAGTAATCTATTTTCGAATATTAATTTCTTTATTAAAAACACAACGAATTTTGTAAATATTACCAATAATTTTCATATCGATACAATTAAAGTAACAAATGAATCAGAAAAAAACGTTTTAGGAATATTCGAAAATGACACATTTATAATTCCAGACATACCCATAGAAGAAAACATTGACAACCCTGGTATTCTAGAAGACGATTTAGATATCGGTTTAGATATTGATTTAGATATCGATCCAAATGTCGACTTAGATGTCGATATAGAAAATATCCCTGATTTTTCTATCGATGAATATGAAGATGAAGATGACATTATTATAAATATTCACAACGACAAACCACCCATTAAAACAACAACTGGTTACGATTTTGTAATCATAGGTGGCAGTCCAGGAGGTATTATGACAGCATATACTCTTGCTACGGAATATATAGACAAAAAAATACTAATTGTTGAATCAAACACCAACACTCTAGATAATTATAAGAAAGAAAAATATAATAATACAACAAAATGGTGGGAAGCAAGTAATGATAATAATTATAAGAATACATTCACCGATGTAGACAATAACGTTATTTCTCAAGGAGAAGGTCTTGGTGGAGGTTCTCTTCACTTCGGGCTACAATATATTGATCATTACGATTTGGTAGATTTAGATTACGCAGATTGGCATAAAGAATTTGTCCAATTATCTAATATCTTGCACCCACAAACATATAAATATGGAATAAGTGAAAATAATACATTTCCTTCAAAAGCTCACTTTGATCTACTTTCCGAATTATCAAAATCACAAGAAATGATTACATATAATAATAAAATTTATTCAGATAATTTATCCACAGATTCACGCATTCTTTATGGTAATCTGTTATCTAATTTAAAAAACGTAGATGTTAAATATAATACAAAAATAAAAAATATTAATTTTGCAAATAATATTGCAACATCCTGTCAAACATACGACGGCGAAATTATATATGGAGATTATTTTATAATGTCTGCGGGTGCAATACAAACCCCCGTCATACTTCAGAATAGTAACATTGAATGTGGTAATCAAATATTCGACCACGGCGGCTTTACATTATTATATGACAAATTAGTCGATGAAACAACAATAGAAACAAAGAATGTCACAAAAGGTTATAGTGAAGATGAAATGCAAAATTTAGACATACCATTGTTAACTTTTAAAAACGTAAAAGAAATGAATACAAAATTGAAAATGGTCGCGATAATTAACCACACCAAATTAGCAGATGGTGAAATAAAGAAGGCATCTGATGGCAAATTACCATCCTACAATATCAAATTGGACGAACCTAATTCTATTAAATATATTTACGACATGGGAACATTTTGGTTACCAAGAAAAGGACACCCAGGTGGTTCACTAACAAAAAATTTAGTTGAAAATGAATATGATTTAACAAGCACTTTGTTAGGGAGGCATGGACAATCATATAGTCGTTTGTTCCTTGGAACACCACCTGCCAAATTAATTGGAGTATTAACTATACCAGAGACGATTTCAAAAGAAATAAAAATTCCTACAAATGACATTGGATTTAATAATAACAAAATAGTACCCCATTTACAAACCCATGACATCAACCATAAATGGCAAACATATTATAGTTATTTACCTAATTTAATGAATAAAATGATTGTGACTCATGCTCAATGTAAAAATTTACCCAAAACAGGTTACGTAAAAACAAGTGGTAATTCAGACCAACGTCCACTAGTTAAACTTGACCATTTGGGAAATGTAAAACAACGTGAATTAACATTAAATTATTTATATGATGCCTACGTAAAAAATAATGTCCAATTAGAACAAATCGGTTATATCTACAATGGTCCAAAAATCACAAAAAGTTTTATAGAAAAATCAATAAATAGTATTTATCATTATCACGGAACTTGTCCAATAGGTGATGTTGTCGATAAAAACCATAAAGTAAACGATACAAATAATTTATATATAGCCGATTGTTCAATATTGTCTAGACCATGGCCAGGTTCAACCAGTGTACCAGCTGCTGTTTCAGGCATCGTTACTGCAAATAAAATCATTAATAAAATAAACAATCCTATTTTGGAATGGGTGAATAGTCATGAATATAGTGGAATTACATATAATATTGTTATGAAATGTTTAAATAAATGGCGTTCGGTAATTACTAATGTCCCAACAAATAAACCAATACAATTTACCTTTTCTTTATCTAACGATCTAGAACCAAATGTTTTAGGGGCAGCATCCATAACTAAATATATAATAAAAGATACATTAGAAATCAAAGAATTAAATGAAGACAATTATTACAACGATTTAAAAAACAGAAGTGTGCGCGAAGTATTTCCTTATAGCGGAAATATTATACTAAACAAAAAAATTTGGAATAGTAAAATTAACAAAGTAGATAAATATAACAATTCAAGCGTATATTATACATTACTTCACGAATTAGGTCATCTATTAGGCATTGGGCCTCTTTGGATTTTATATGGAGTATTATTATACGATGATAAAACAGAAGATTTTTTCTACGGAGGAGAAAATGGTAACAGAGAATATAAAAATCTATTTCCCGATTTAAATGTGTCATATATGCCTCTTGAAAATGATGGTGGTGCAGGCACAGCTATTGTACACCCTGAAGAAGGTCATGAAGAAGGTGCTTCAAAAAACAACAGATATTTTAATGGTATTTTTCATCCCGGATTAGATACAGAACTAATGACTGGGTGGGCTGAAAGAGGCGAAGATGTAATAAATCTTCCTTTATCGCGAGTAACTATTGGAATGATAGAAGATCTTGGATATAGTGTAGATTACGATGCGGCAGATAAATTCATCATAAATTACAAAAAAAAATAATTGTCTAGGTAAAATATAATAATTTACAAAATAAATTATTATAAAATTATTCGCGCAATCCTGGATTCATACATAGTTCGCGACTTGGGAATATTTCGTTTGAAACACACTTGTCGCCTTTTTGTACGTCAATACAGCTTCTTACACCTTTATCTTCGCCAATAAAACACCATCCACTTTTTTTAGAACTATTTGATTTTTGAAATACACTTTGCGAATCATCTGATACAACTTTTGCCCTTTTCTTTGATTCTTTCTTCGTTTGCACATTTTCATCAATATCTTCAGGCATTTCCGGAGGTTCAGGCATATCATCATCTAACGCTAGAGCTTGTGTTGTATCAATAACCGATGTTGCTGTACCTGCTGCTATATCTACACCGAATTTAGCACCTTTTGCACCTATTTCGATAGTTTTTTTAGCAGTATCGGTAACAGCATACCCAAAAAAATTATAAACACTATTAACGATCGGTTTTAAAAATCCAGTTGTGGTTTCAGTTGCGTCACCTAAGTAAGCAAAAATATTGAATCCTAATATAGCCAATGCAATTACAATAAGCAATATATTCGTAAAAGTTATCTTAGAAAATATACTCATTATCCCACCATTGCCAGAAGAAGATGATTTTATTGTACTACTTTCAATAGGAGATGAAGACATACTAGTAATGTCTGATTTTTTATCTAAAGTATCACTCATTTTTTCATTATTTGATGTTTCACTTAATGTATCACTTTTGCGCGACGATAAAAAAGAAAACATACTATCTTCTTTTTCAGAATTTAAATTATTACTTTCATTACTTTCATTACTTTGATTATTTTCCATATATACATTGTATAGTTTTTATTTATGATGTCTTTTTTCAAAAAGAAATTGTATAATACCAGGCCGCTTATTTATAGGCGTATTTATATAATTTCGAATAATATCAATAAATCCATACCCAGCAACACTAACAATACCAATAATCGTTCCAGGGATAATCCAATCTTCCATAATTTCTATTTCGTATTCTGCGCGAATATTTTTTTCGTGTTCAACGCCTTCTTCAATTTTTTCTTTAATTGCTTGATCTCGAATATCTTCTAAATATAATATTGTTATTAGCGCTACTAATGTAAACCATAATTTAGGAGGCAACTTGGATGTCAATAAAAATACAAAATATATACCAAATACTACACCAGGCCCTTGATGTTTTACGTCGGGCATGGTTAAATAAACAAAGAAGAACAATGTCAGAAATGCAAATAGATGTTTGACGTAAATATTTTTATTTAAGATTTCTTGAACTTCAAAAGGAAACAACTCAGCCAAAAAATTACCAGATATTATAACAAGTAATGCAAACAATCCTATCATACGACCTTCACTTTCAGCTAGATTACCCATTATCTTTCTCAACCCCTTATATTCGTGTTTATATTCCTTTTCTAATTCACTTGTTTCATCTGACATATATATAATAATTACATTTTTTTCATAATCTCTAATTTAGCCATGGTTTTGTCTAAATTACTTTTTTTTTCTACATTATTAAACAAATAGTCCGTTGCTGGTTTTTGTTCATTTTTTTTAATTTCTTGGAAATAATTATTTATTTTACTTATACAGCTTTCAACAATAAATACATTATTCACGCATGGAATTTCCTTATCTACATATTCAGTTAAAAAGGTAACAACACAATACAAAATCATTTTGCGACTATTTGCACCATTTGAACTATATCTAACCATAAACAATTCTAGCAAGGATTCTACAATACTAACGATTAATTTATCGTTTTTTTTATCGGAAATATCTAAAAATATTTCCCAAACTAACCATACACAATCCTTCATTTGTTTATCATCAACTTTAACAAATGAGCGTGTTTCACACATACATTTTTTCTTCTTCTTTTTACAAATTATTTCAAATTCAATAATCCATTGACACCAGTAACACGCCATCAAATTATTTTTTGTTTCAAATAAATGATAATATAATTCATTGCATGGTATTAACAATTCTTGTGGATCGTCGTCTCGTATTAGATGTTTTGCATATTTAGAATTAGGTGCATTAAATTTGTCACTAATTGTAGTTATATCAAAATCAGTTGGATGTACTTTTATAACCTGTAAACTATGCTTTCTTTTTGATTGACTAATGATTGCACAAATTTCAAAAAAAATTTTTCGCACTTCATTGTGATTTCGAACATATAATTCATTGCTCCCATAACCATTTCTTACAATATAACGAAAAGATTCCAAACGTTTTGCTAAATAAACAAACAATTTTGGGTTTCCTAAATGAATATTCTCGCACGAATAAAGTATGAAAATACTCCATAAATCTAAAAAGTGACCACTACATAACATTTCTACACACCAATGTAAAGAATATTCTATTTTATTTTCGCGCAAACTTTTCAGCAGCGCTTTTTTCACCTCTGTTTTTTTATATTTTGAAAAAGTAGTTATGCGCATATCTTTTATTTCACGTATATCTTGTATTTCTACATTCATAATAAAACCCAACAAATAAAAAATAGTAAGAATACATATACATGAATTTTTTAGATAATTTACACAAACAAATAATGAATGGTTCTTATTGGAAAAGAATTTTATTTACTTTAGTTATCATTTTAGTAGTCATTTATTCTACAAAATCAATGACCCCAAAACAAGAAGGATTTGTTCAATTAACAAAATTCGAGAAGTTTAATTCCCCATATAAAATTTATGATGATTTTTATGCTGATGTATACGATGAAATATATCATAGTGATTTGTTATGTGAACATAGTTTTGAAAAAATAAAAGAAATAGCCAAACCCACAAAAACAAGCAGAGTATTAGATGTAGGTAGTGGTACTGGTTGTATGATGAATGAATTTACTAAAGATGGTATACAAATACAAGGGATAGAAAATTCTCAGGCAATGTTAAACAAAGCAAAAGAGAAAAACAAACTTTTTAAAATAAAAAAGGACGATGTGCTTAATACCATGACCTATAATAATGAAGAATTTACTCACATTATGTGTTTGTACTTTACATTATATTATTTAGGAGATAAACACATATTTTTCCAAAATGCTTTTAACTGGTTAGAACCCGGGGGTACACTTATTATTCACTTGGTTAACCGCGACAATTTCGATCCCATTGTTCCTGCAGGCAATCCACTTTTATTCGTTAGTCCTCAAAGATATGCTAAGAAACGAATTACTAATTCGGTGATCAAATTCAAAGATTTTCAATATAAATCAAATTTCCACGCAGATGCTCTTGAGGATAAAGCATATTTCAATGAAGAATTTAGAGATGACAGCACTGGAAAAGTTCGCAAACACGAACATGTATTGTATATGCCATCACAAAAAGCAATCCTTGGAATAGCCAAAGATGTAGGTTTTGTCCTAAAAAAGAAATACGATATGGTGGAATTACAATATGAATATCAATATTTGTATTTTTTACAAAAACCATATGATTAATAACTTTTCTTATAAGAAATAACATTATATTTGTTTTCCAAGTACTTTATAATGTTATTCATTAGTAGTTCTATATTTGTCACTTTAATTATAGTCGTGATTTTATTGTTTTTATACAAAACAAAATCGCCGTTTTGGAAATACCAACCCGTATATCACTTATATAATCCATATAACTACTTTCACTTCACGCCACATATAATAAACGAAGAACCCATTGAAAAAAACAAATATTTTAATAAAGACATAAAATGCATTGATAGCACTAATTTATCAAACAATGAAGGGCGATTAATGGCAAACCTAATTCAAAACCATTTTTTAAACGATAAAAATGTTCATTATAATCCAGATTTAAATGAATTATTCACGAGTTTTAAAGGACACAATAAAAACTCATATGTTTCTCTTCATTACACAAACGAAAAGTTTATTGAGGAAAAAAAACAAAATATTGGCGAAGATAAAAAATTAATAGGATGTATTAGTTCTAGACCTCTTGAAATCAATTTTTTCAAAAAACATAATGGTTCATTAAATATATATTACGTAGACCACTTATGCGTTGACAGCAAATATCGTAATCAAAAAATAGCACCACAGCTTATTCAATCACACGAGCATCATAGACGCCTTATAAAACCAAATATGAAGATTTCCCTTTTTCGTCGGGATATTTCTCTCTCCAATATTATGCCATTTACAATTTTTAAATGTTATGTTTTTGATTGTTCGCAATGGTATATACAGGAGATGCAAAATAACCTTCATATTGAAGAGATATCATCGTCAAACTTTTCCTTATTTTATAATTATTTCCAACAGCATAAGGAAAATTTCGAATGTATAATAACTCCTTCCATAACACATATTACTGAACTAATAAATAAGAATATGGTACATATTTATGTAGCACAAGTAAATAATGAATTATTGGGAATTTATTTTTTTAGAAATTCATCAACCTATTTTTATAATCAAAAAGCAGGTGAATGTTTCGGTTCTATACATAATAAAAAATTCAATAAAAAAGATTTTATAACAGGTTTTCAAAATTCTACATACAAATGTTTAAAAAAATATAATTATTATCACATGCTTTATGACGACATTAGTCACAACAAAGCATATATAGACCATTTAATAACAAATCAAAAATCACATTATAACTACCAATGTGGTTATTACTTTTATAATTTTTTAATTCACCCCAAACCATCATATGAAGTATTCATGTTCCATTAACGAACATATTTACCAACTCTAGCAAATGAATCGACGACGAAAATAACAAAAACGCCTAAAAAGGAATATAAAATAATCTCTTCTGTCACATGATTTGTTTTTTGATCTTGTTGTTCTTCTAATAAATGAATCATATAATTCATCTTCTCAATCACTTTGGTTTGTTCACCATTCAATCCTTGATTATTATTAGCTGGTTGTGGAACATATTGTTGATAATATTGTCTAGCATATTGACTTGGCAAATTTTCAGATGGTTCTACCGAAGCATCACCTTCTTCAACTGGTGCATCTCGTTCAATAGTTTTATTAACACCAATAGATTCGGCTTTAGGCATAGGATTAAAATCGGCTAAATTATTCATCCCTTCTTCATTATCGCCATTTTCATTTTGACTATGTATTTGTTCCAATAAAACATTTACTTTACCATTCGAAGCTTTTTGTGTAGTATTATGACCTCGTGCATGGTTTTTAATGGTTCTGCTATGTTTGTTATTGGATTTATTGTCATTTTCAAATGGTGCAGCATACATTGCTAAAGACATTCTTCTTACATTTTGTTTAGAAAAAGTATTCTGCTAATTACCATATCAAAAGTAAAATAATATTTACTCAATATATATGTATCCAATTCTTATAAGTTTAGTCATCGTATTGTTAATGCTTATATCACCAAGAAAAGATATATCTAAAATAATGGATTCGGCAGCAGGTAAATTTTTCATGGTCGTATTCTTAATTTTAGCAATAGGTCAAAATTTATTTTTGGGTCTCTTTCTTTTAGTTATATTTATTTATTTACTCGCACCTAATACACGTGAAGGTATGGCAGATTCACGTGCTAGAACGATTCAACGTCCAGTATCAACTAGAAAAACAAATGAAAATGACCCAAGAAATCAAAATGACGATGATGACGTTTCTAAAACAGGAGCAAATGTAAGCAATGGTGAAACCAATGTAAATATTACAGGTGATGTAGAATTATCACAAGAAGAACTAGCGATTGTACGTAATTTAATCCAAAGTAAAAATAAAAATCCTAAACATAAATGTCGTAAAAATTGTGGAAATGCATTATTAAGTTGTCTAGATGGTTGTCAAGTAAGTGAACAAATGAGACGTCCTGTATCATCAAAGGATGTGAATATACTAAAGAATAACGGCACATCAGAAAATGTAGAACCTACAGAAGAAGCCACCAAAGAAGGGTTTGCTACATTTGAACAAAATTACATGGTACTTTAAGAATATAATATGTTTAATTTTTTTCATTACATATTATAAGTAAATGTTTTCGGTATTTGATTATATGAATACCAAAATAGGATATTTAAATGATAGTAAGTTTTTTGCCGGTTTGATTATGATTATGTTAAATATTGGTTCGCGTTATATTACAGTTAAATTTAGTAAAACACAAGAAGCATATTTACGTAACGTATTAAGCAAACAAATTCTTATTTTTTCTGTTGCGTGGATGGGTACACGCGATATTTATATGTCTTTGGTTATTACTCTTATCTTTGTTGCTTTAGCTGATTTTGCTTTCAATGAGGAAAGTAATTTTTGCATGTTGCCAACTAAATATAAAAATTATGACCACATTCTTGATGCAAATGGCGACGGAATAGTAGACGACGAAGAATTAAAAAAGGCAAAGGAGTTGATTGCAAAAGCCGAAGAAGACAACCGAAAAAAAAACCAAAAAAAACACATGTTACGTTTTTATGAATTAACAAAATAATTTCTTATTATATATTAACCAATGTCATATATAATAAATTACTTCCATCCAAAAATAGAAACGAATATAGAAGATATTCCTGAAATCGATCTTGAAAATTTTAAGATCAATAATATTTCGTTGAAAAATATAGCGTTTTTAAAAAATATCAAAATTTCTAAAAAAGATATTACCAATATGTTAACAAAACAATCATTGTTTTCTAAATTTAACATGCGCGAACATGCAGAAAAATATGAAAAAAGTAACATTGTTGATAAAGATAGTGACTATACCATAGATAATATTCAAACAATTACAGATGCAGTTTTTCCTGTTGGAAAACAATTAATTTTAAATAAGAAAAACTATATAATATTAAGATTAAAGTGGAACAAAAAATATAAACCACAAGACAAATATAAATATGAAAATAATGGAATTGTTTACAATATAACATTACAAGTAGATTTGAAAGAAGGAGATAGCTATACAATTAAAGATAGAATTAACGTATCGTGTGAAGATCGTGCAGACAACATTCAAGAAGACATACGTGAGATATTTAAAAGAGAAAAGAAGAAACAACCATTGTCTCCAGATTTACCGGTTGCACAACTAGTAAAAGGCGGTAAAAGGAAATCTCGAAAAAAAAATAGAACACGAAAAAAAAACAAATCGAAAAAAAATAGAACACGAAAAAAAAACAAATCGAAAAAACGTATGCACAAAAAAAGTAATTGAAATAATACTATTATATAACGAAAAAAATTTATTCATATATAATAGTATACCATGAAATTAAGTGATTGGATATTAACTTTAATAATTATAATAGCATTTGCACTTCCCATGTCATATCAATCTTTATCAGTAAGTTTAGACGCTATAAAAGACGATTGGCCAAAATATAGATGTAATCCTGTATTTATGCCATTTGCTAGTCAATTCGGAGAAGACACTATGACTAATTTTACAAATTGCACGCAAAATATTGTTAAAGACATTGCTGGTTACGTTTTGAAACCAATGGAATATTCAATGTCATTACTTGGGACGTTAGGTTCACGTTTTGAAAATTCTTTAAATAGTGTGCGAAAGATGATAGACAAAATAAGAAATTTAGCAAAATCAGTTTTTGGTCAAATATATGGCGTTTTTTTAAATATTTTAATAGAATTTCAACAAATGATTATTGCTATCAAAGATATGGTTGGTAAAGTAATGGGTGTCATGATGACTTTTATGTATATGCTTGATGGTTCTGTTAAAACCATGAAAAGTGTATGGAATGGTCCACCAGGTCAATTATTACGTGGATTATGTTTTCATCCATCAACAAAAATAAAATTAAATAATGGTAACATCATAAAAATAAAAGATATTGAACATGGTGATATTCTGAAAAATGGAGAAATTGTTTATGCTACCATGAAAATAAAAAATGACAGCATACTAGAAGACAAATATATATCACAACTTTACGAATTTGACAATTCAGATGTATTAACAGAGAATGCAAAAATACTTGTATCTGGTTCTCATTTAGTAAAATATAACAACGCATTTATCCAAGCTTATCAGCACCCACATGCAAAACTTGTAACTAAAAATAGTAAAACATTGATATGCTTAATTACAAATGTTCATACAATACCCATTGGTGATTATACTTTTGGCGATTGGGAAGATAATGGTATTTTACCATGGGAATTGGAACATAAAGAAAAATAAAAGGATTAGATGAATTATTAATTTTAGATTAATATTATATGGAAAACACACATACCTATAAACAAATAAATAATATATATAAAAAACTAACATATTATGATAAATATGGCACCGATGTTATAATAACATTTGTTATCGTACTGGTATTTTTATTTTTTATTTCATTCTATTATGTTTTAAATAATGTAGAACCTATCAAAAATGATTGGATTAACCAACGTTGTCGCCCCGAAGTTATGCCTTTTGTAGGTATGATTAATCACCCAAACGATGGTCGAAGTAAATTTCAGTTTACCGCAGATAATTTTACAGATTGTAGCCAGAGCATAATCAAACAAATATTGGGATATATTACAAAACCAATAGAATATGGATTAAATTTAATGACAAATTTTTTTAGGATGATGTTAGATGCATTAAATAATATACGTAAAATGTTAGCAAAAATGCGAGTACAGATGCAAAATATTGTTAAAACTATTTTTGCAAGAACATTAAATATATCCATTGGTATTCAAGAGTTTTTCATTTATTTACGTGAAATATTTAATAAAATTCAAGGCATTTTCATTTCCGGATTCTATGTAGTTTTAGGAACATATTACACTTTGAAATCTAGTGTAGGTGCATTATTTGAATTTATTGTTATGATTTTATTTATTTTAATTGGACTTATTATTCCATTATGGATTGTTCCATTTACATGGGGATTTGCTGCATTTATGACTGCTGTTTTTATTTCTATAGCTATTCCGTTATCAGTTATTGCAATTATGATGAATAAATCAATGGGCACAACATTAAGTGGAATTCCGGATAAACCCTCATGTTTTGATGAGAATACATTATTACAATTAAACAATGGCATCTTCATAAAAATAAGAGATATAGACGTGGGTGATATTCTTATTAACAATAATATAGTAACTTCTAAAATGAAAATGTCTTCCAAATATGAAACATTATATAATCTAGACGATACCTTAGTTACAGGTGAACATAAAGTTTTCTTCAATAACAAAATAATATGCGTAAAATTTCATCCTCAAGCAAAAGTAGTTTTAAACGAAAATTACAATTTGTATTCCGTAAATACATCTAACAAATTTATACAAATTAACAATACATTATTTTGCGATTATGATGAAATGACAGATAACGAAACTAGTAAATTATATGAAAATATTGAACGTCAAAATACGATAAATATTTCAAACAATATATTTATTCATAAATATTATGATGGTGGTTTTACCGAAAATACTAAAATTAAATTAATAAACCACACAATCAAAGCTATAAATGAATTAGAGATAAATGATATTTTAGAAAATGGTTCGCGAGTCATCGGCGTTGTTAAAATACTCAATAATCATTTACACAATAAAATGAATAATCTAGTAGTTCATAATACCGAATTTTATGCTCATACTCATTTAAACGTTAAACATTTAGGGGAATGGACAAAAGTAACAAATATTACAAAAGCAAAACCTATTGCAAAAAAAGGAAAAAATATCAAATTATATCATTTAATAACTTCAAATGGTCTTATTCCTATAGGAGACATGTTATTTAAAGATTATGATAATATTTTAGATGGCTATTTATAATTTCATTTTTATCTATAAATATGTATATAGATGGAATTTAAATTACTAGGCATGACATTTCGTTTAGAAATTATATTATTGGCTATATTACTTATATATATCATGAATGCTCACGCTATTTGTTCATGTAGCAAAATGACTTTAAGTGAAGGTTTCCAAATGATTAAAGACGCAGGTAGTGCATTAAATTACGACATGAATGAAGGTGTCCCACTTAACAAAACACCCGGATCATCATACATGAATCAAAATTTTAAAAGTACAAACATACCTTTACCCGATGGTAAAATGGATTTTTTTGAAAATACTAAATTCAAACCTGAATGTTGTCCGGGTGTATCCTCCACTGGAGCTGGTTGTTCTTGTTTATCAAAAGATCAAACAAATCATTTATTTCAACGTGGTGGTAATAACACAACTTCAAGTAGTGTATAAAAATATTAAATATATATATCAAATTTAATATTTTTGCATAATAATCATAAATTACGTGATTCAAAATTATTGTATATGTTTATGTTTTTCCATTGTGTTTTTTTTCCATATAGTCCTCTATATCCAACGTCAATTGTTCACTCCTAGTTAATTGTATCATTCTATTTTTTCTAGTATTTGTGCTATTCTTTTGCTCTTTTATGAATCTATCGGCGTCTTTTTTTTCTTCTGCTTCTAAACTTTCGATTAATTTTTCTTTATACTTTTCAAATTGCATTTCTTTTCCTTTTTGTTTCCATTTTTTTTGCATTTTGGTCCATTTTTTTTGCATTTTTTTATCATATTCATCGTATTCATCATCGTCGAGTTTCACCTTACGAGGACTAATATTTTTGATCATAACCATATCCTGATCTTTTGGGAATGTTACACCTTTTTTTGACGTAGATCTAGGTATTGGTATCGGTGTGGATGATTTTGGTCTGCTAAAATTACCTCCACCGCCTGTTGTTTTTCTTCGTTTTATAGTTTTTCTTCGTTTTATAGTTTTTCTCAATTTATTCCATTTACGTGTAGGCATTTATATTATATCTATACAATAAATTAGTTTACCCGAATTATTCCATTATATTCTACAAACAATTAAGAATACGCAGCGTTATTAGTTAAAAAAATATATATAATATTAAACAAGTAATGATCATTCTTAGTTTTGATGTAGGAGTGAAAAATTTGGCGCTATGTTTACTTCATATAAATAACGTAAATGAAATAGACGCATTAGAAATTAAAGATTGGGACGTTATAGATTTATCGTGTGATGATAATATTAGTAAAAATACATTAAAATGCAATCAGTTTATTAAAAATAAAGCTTGTCCTAGACCTGCAAAATTCACATATAAAAATGATTACTTTTGCGGAATATGTTGCAAAAAAAAGGATTGTTTCGTTCAATATGGTTCATATAATATTGACAAGGTTCATAAAATGAAAAAGGAAACATTAATAGAGTTGTTCACCAATCATAATTTAGAATATAACAAAAAAATGAAGAAAACAGATATGATGGATATATTTGTTCAATTTATTGAAAATAATTGTTTTCAAACCATTCTCAGTAAAAATGTAAAGGATATATCGCTTATTGATATTGGGCGAAATCTCCAAAAAAAAATGGATTTATCTTTAGAGAAATGGAATATTTCAATTGATTATGTTATTATTGAAAATCAAATAAGTCCAATAGCAAATCGCATGAAAACATTGCAGGGAATGATAACACAATATTTTATTATGAAAACAAATGCCCATATCGAATACGTATCTTCAGAAAATAAATTAAAAAATTTTAACGAAATCGATACATCTTCCTATAAAGATAGAAAAAAAGCAAGCATTCAAATTATTGAAAATATGCTAATAAATGATAATTATAATATAAAAAACGACTGGAAATTATTATTCAAAGAATCAAAAAAAAAGGATGATTTATCTGATACATTTTTACAAGCATTGTGGTATATACAAAATAAATTATAATTCGTACTACTTAAAATTATAAGATATATTAATCTAATATGTCTATTGGTGAACCTGAAGTAATTGATATTAGTGATTTAGGAAATGGGGGGCGTAAATCATCAAATTTTGGACCCGGTATAGAATTATTAATGAATGATAGAGTAGGTAAAAAATCTAGTAATAGTGAAGATGTTGGTCTCGAAGATCTTACTGATTTAGAAAAAGAATTGAATGATTTGACATCTGATGATAGACCTATCAGTTTAAATATTGATACTAAAGAAATGAATTTTTCAAAAGAAACCGATAATTTACACGTAAGTTTTGATCAAATGGATATAAAAGAGCCAGTTGAACACACAATTAATTTAGGAAAAGCTTCTAGTGAAAATGCAAGCGATAACAAAACATGGGATGGATACGGACAATTTAACAATATTCCATTAAACCCTGATGCCGATGTTACTCCAACACCCAGATTGTCTAAAGAGGAAATGTTGAAAGAGAAATTTGGTTATTTAAGAAAACTAGAACAACTTGAAAAAAAAGGTGTTGAATTAACTAAAAAATATTCAATGGAATCATCGCTCAGTGAAATGATGGGCGAATACGAAATGATTATAGGTGAAAAAGAAAAACAGAATTCTGTTAAATTTCAAGGCAATATGCTTTCCGCACTTATTAATGGTATCGAATTTTTAAATAATAAGTTCGATCCTTTTGATGTTCATATTGATGGCTGGGGTGAACAATTTAATGAAAATATAGATGATTATGATGAAATTTTCGGCGAACTTCACGAAAAATACAAATCCAAAGCCAAGATGGCACCGGAACTTAAATTAATGTTTCAACTCGCGGCTAGTGGTATGATGGTTCACATGACAAATACCATGTTTAAGAGTGCTATGCCTAATATGGACGATGTTATGAGGCAAAATCCTGACCTTATGCAGCAATTCCAATCAGCAGCTGTTAATTCAATGGGTCAAACCAATCCAGGATTCAGCGGCTTTATGAATAATATGATGAGTCCAGAACAAGAAGAATCGAAAAATATTCGTATGGGACCACCACCTACTCCATTAGCAACACAAGGTCCTAATTCTATTCCTCCTCCTAGACGACCTGGATTTGTAGATGGTAATCCATTTGGAAGTAAAGAAAGTAGAGCGGATGGTATTAGCGTCGAAGAATCATTTGAAAGTGTTCCTAAAGCCAGTAAATCTAATAGACCTGCCATGAAAGGACCTAGCAATATTGACGACATTTTATCTGGATTAAAACCTAAATCCGCTGCGGATTTACCACCAGGAATGAGAAATAATGATAATGATTCGAGATTTCCCAACATGCATACAAACATGTTTCCACAAGAAACCAATGTTGTCAAACAAGCATTGAGCGAAAAAGAAGAAACTGGTAGTACTATCAGTATTAGTGATTTAAAAGAAATGCAATCCGAAGGAAGTGTACCAAAACGCTCAAAACGTCGTCAAAAATCAGATAAAAATACCATTAGCTTGGACATTTAGGTAATAAAAATAATTAATATTTTTTATTTTTATTTCGGCAAATATATATATATATGAAGAATCAAAATAAAGGTGGTGCTTCACAAAATGATGGACAAATGGCAATAGAACCAATAAATAATGAACTTGAAAAAACAAACAAGAAGAAAAATAAAAAAACGAACAAGAAAGTATAGAAAATAAAACAAAAATAATAATACAATTTCATTATTTGTAATATTATTTACATTTGTGGTGGTGAAATAATGAATATTTCATGACTTTCTTTAATATGACTATTTGTTCCATTTTCGATACGATTTTTTCCAATTCGTTTTTCACCTTGGCCATATGTATATTGCCATTCAGGAAATACTTGCTCATAATCACTATACCAATCCCGAATTGTTTCACAATTGTTATAGGTAATCAAAAATCCACCTTTATGGTTTTTCAACAATTCGCACATTGCTTCATGTTCAAAATCATTATGATGAATCGCAAAATTACAATTTGGATACATTCCTTTAAACATCTTTGAATCCGTTCCTAAATAATATGGAGGGTCCATAAACAAGAAATCATCAGGGTGGTTTTTGATTGCTGTTTTGAAATCGGCACAACGTACTGAAACATTCTTGATATTCATTTTTTTAAGGAATTCCATGCGTCGTTTAAACTTCTCCGGTTTAATTTCGTTTGAACTAGGCCACCCCAAAAACATAGGTCCATACGAAAGTGACATGTTATAATAGTAATAAACAGATTGCATTACTTTATCGTTATCTAACCTCGACTTTTCTTCGTCCGTTAAATCAAGCTGTTTCATTGTTTTATATTCAAGTGTTTCAGGTTTTACTTTATCCCAATAAGACAATAAAATATGTCTGTTGCGTGTAAATTCATCACTTGTTATTTCAAATTTCTCCAATTCACTTATAAATTTCTCCTTGTTGTTTATCAATATGCTCCAAAAATTAGTCAACATTTCAAATATATCGTATCCGATTACTTCTATCCCCAAATTTTGTGAAACAGCCAATTCGAAAGACCCTCCGCCGAAAAATGGTGATACAATGCGTTTGTGCTTTAATTTCGGCAAATACTCCAATATAAGACCAATCGCCTTGCTTTTACCTCCTGCATATCTTAATGGTGAAATCAAAACTCTTTTGAATCCAGTTCCATCTGGTTTTTTTATATGATTCAAATAATTCATTAGATATTTTTCCGTTTTTTCGCGTTTGTAACATCCATCATCTTTTTCGTTATTAACATTCACCATTTGTTTGTTTGCAGAAATATCAATCGTAATTACCTCGTTTGTAGGTTGTACAATACTTTCGTTGACAACATTTGTTATCATTTCCTTTAGCTTATTTTCGTGAACACAAGGATTCTTCTTCTTCATATGTTGGTCATAATGTGATTTTTGTTTAAAATCCTTTCCGCATTTTTCACAACTATATTTAACCATTTTTAGTTATAAATATTACACAACTGTAATATTTATATCAATTTTGTAATTTAATCTATATCACCATCTTTCTGTAAATATACCTCCTTCGCAACATTCTTTATAATCTTATGAATATTCTTATCTTGTTGATTTCCACTTCCCCCCAAAGAATGGTGTACTATTTGCATATAATCTTCATTTTTTGTATTATCGGTTGCCAAGCATTCGGGGTTTTCTTCCACCCATGAATTAATTTGCTGAATATTGCTACGTTTTATGGAATGTATTGCCTTCTTCAGTTTATCTTTATTTTCTGTTTCTTTTTCCCAGTTATCATTATCTTTTACGTATAATACTTCACGTTTCAAATCACTACAATGGATTGGTCGTTTGTGCAATTCTAATTCGCGCAATCCGCGTATAAAAATATTCGTAATACCATCAACAAAACCAACTTTTCCAGTATGAGTTAAATCCTCCATTTGTATTTTTAGCGATTCTACAAAATCCATAATATTGAGCGCATCTTTGCACTCGTGATTCAAAAATATGTTCATGTTTATTTTATTTGTAATATGATTTGTTGTATTACCCATTTTTGGTATCATTGTCTGTATCGTTTTTCGCAATTCTTTGTTTTCTTGCAAAACTTCCATAAACATTTCTTTTACATCCAAATTATTGACATCGATTATTTCATTACTAGTAAATGGTAGTATAATTTCATTCGTCTCTTCAACTAATCCACATGATATATCGTTTATTTGTTCATTACATTTTTTCTTGTGATACCATAAACTACTACGTGAGCTATAATTCTTGTCACAATTTGTGCACATATATGATGCGGCATTTTTTGGCATTTTTTCGTTCGAAAGTGTTCGAATTTGATGCTTTCGTGTCATCACGTGTTTGTCCCAGTTACTTTTCTTGCTACAACTAAAGTCACACTTTTTACATTGAAAAAAAACGGCATTTTTTGGCATTTTTTTTCGTTCGAATTGTTCTATACTTTTCGAACATAAAAAATGCCTAAATTGTTTTTTATTAAAATTATAAAAATGAGTTGGTAACAACCAAAACATTCTATTCAAATAATTTACATGGTATATCTAGCTTTTTCAAAAAAACCCATTTTTGACCCTTTAAAGTTTTTTTTCATTTTCCATTTTGGACATACTTTTTATGTCCATTTCCATATTTCAGAGAGAGTTTCAAAACACTAAAAAGACGTTTTTTATGACTTTTTTGTCAAATTATCAACATATTCATATGTTAGATTTGAAAAAAATTTACCTTGATCAATAGTAACAGAACACCCACCAAATTCTTTAAAACATACATCAATGGTGTCAATTTTGTTTTTCATTGCATATTGAAGAATAGATGGAATATCTGGATTTTCTGGATTATGTAAATGTAAACTAATCTTTTCTCTTAATTTAGAATCAAGATTTTCGTATATTAATTTAAAATCATCAAATACGAGTGTTCCGCATGTGTCAGAAAGACAAATATTATCAATCTTGTGGTGTAAATTATTATTCACATGATGAATAATTTTGTCTATATCTTGATTTTTGGTAATGGGGCATTCAGTGATACACGATACATACAATTTAGATTTATTCGTATCATCTAATTCCTCAATAATTTTCATTAATTCTAAATTGGTATCATTGATTGTTTTATTAGTATTTTTCATTTGAAAAGATTCGCTCACCGACGTAATAAATGAAAAATTCTTAACACCATAGATATGCTTTGCCATGCTAAAATTGTTATAATTTGGAACAAGTAAATAAAAATTATGGTTTGGATAATTGGTTGTTGCATAATTGTATAATTCCAGTGAACCAGACATCTGGGGCAAAATTTTTTGTGATACGAGAGAGCCCACTTCAATATCTCTTGGATTATAAACTTTCATAATATGATTCAGCATTTGTTTTTTTTCATTCATTGTATAACAAGATTTCAAACTTTGGAGACCATCACGAAGAGAAACATCGAAAAATCGCACTTTTCCCAACATTAATATAATTACACAAACCTTTTTATTCCATTTATGAATAATATATTAAAGGTAAATTTTATTCATATACACAAATGAGTGCAATGAATCCTCTACTTTCGTTAAATGCGTTGCCATTGTTTAATCAAATTAACATTGAATTACATGCATTCAGTGCTATGCGAAACCTAATTGATAATCAAAACACGAATATAGATGCGTTTCTAGTGGATTTAGAAAATAAAATTAGTAAAAACGAAGATATCAATTATTATGACGTTTTTGATAAAATGGATGAAATAGAACATCCGTTATCTTACACAAGTGGTATTATTTATCATTTAGCTTCTGTCGACGATTCTGAAAATTTAAGAAAAGTCAAGGATGAATTTCGCGATGAGATGATTGAGTTGAACAAAAAAACATCGCAATCTAAAACAATCTATAATGCTATCAAAAAAATCAATACCATTGATGAAAATGAACTACGTGTAATCGATATTTCATTAAAAGGGATGGAAAAAGGGGGCGTAAATCTTGAAGAAATAGAAAAAAATAAATTAAAAGAATTGCACATGGATTTGAGTAAAAAAAGTACCAAATTTTCAGAAATTTTAATCGATGAAATGAAAAAATACAAGTATGTTGTAACGAAAGAAAAAAACATCGAAAATAATAAATTTATGGAAAAGGTTCCGTTATGGGTAAGAGAAATGTGGAATAAAGAAGAACCGGAAAATGGTCCATGGACAATCACATTGGGAAGACCATCCATAAATGCAGCACTTCGTTTTATTCACAATCAAGAAATTCGCAAAACATTATATTTAAAATATATTTCCATGGCGGGTGATGAAAATGAACCTTTAATCAATGAAATGCTTGAATTGCGTCATCGCGAATCACAAATTCTTGGTTTTGATAATTATGCTGAATTATCATTATCATTTAAAATGGCTCCAAATATAGAAACAATTTTAAATTTACTAGATGATTTGAAAAAAGTTGCATTGCCGAAAGCGAAAGAAGAATATGAAGAAATATGCAAATATGCCGAAAAGAATAATGAAATATCTGAACCATGGGATATAGCTTTTTGGTCTGAGCGTTTAAAGGAAAAAAAATTCAACATGAAAGAAGAAGAGTTGAAACCTTATTTTTCTCTTGAAAATGTTCTAAAAGAGTTGTTTCATTTGAGCAATGATATTTTTGGAATAACAATAACCCAACAAACATGTGTAGAAACATGGCATGAAGATGTACGATTTTACGATGTAATTGAAAATGGTAAATTGGTTGCTGGGTTTTATTTAGATCCTTATGTGCGTGAAGAAACAAAAAAATCTGGAGCATGGATGAACTCATGTGTAGATAAAAACAAAGCTTTGAAACATGATGTGCCCATTGCCTATTTAATTTGTAATGGAACACCACCATCGAAAGACAAACCTTCATTAATGAGTTTTTCAGATGTGGAAACTTTATTTCATGAATATGGTCATGGTTTGCAACACATGTTGACCAAAATCGATAATGGCGAAATTTCTGGTATTAATAGTATTGAATGGGATGCAGTAGAATTACCCAGTCAATTCATGGAAAATTGGTGTTACAATAAGAAAACATTGGATAGAATGGCGCTACATTACGAAACAGGTGAAAAACTTCCTCAAAATATGTATGAAAGTTTAGTTTTACAAAAGAACTATGGTGCAGGTATGGCAACAATGCGACAAATTTCATTTAGTAAAATCGATCTACATTTATACAATAATTGGAAAACAATGCAGGAAAACAATGAAAGTATTTGGGATATTCAAAACAAATATTTTCAAGAATGTACACCTTATAAAACAATATTACCGGAAGATAAATTCCTAGCTTCATTTTCACATATTTTTAGCGGATATGCTGCTGGCTATTATAGCTACAAATGGGCTGAAATTATGTCAGCAGATTGTTTTGAAGCATTTGAAGAAAATATGGAAAATTATAAGGAAAAAGGGTTGGAATTCAGAAATTCTATTTTAGCTTTGGGTGGTTCTAAAACAGCAATGGACGTATTTAAAATGTTTAGAGGTCGTGAACCTAAAGTGGATGCTTTATTGAAACATAATCAACTACAATAAATTATTTGCGCGTTTTGCGATTTTTTCTGGATTTTTTCTTCGCATTCTTCTTGTTTTTTGCTCCTATTTTTGCGGCGATTGGGTGTAATAATGGAAAATATAATTTAAATTTCTATATACTCACCTACATATTGATTTATTATATTTCCTACGTCGTCTACTAAGTATTTTTTACAAATGTTATATAATATATTTTTGTTTAATTTAATAATATCAACTTCTATTGTAGATGTAGATACTTTAATTTTTTTTATTATATTATTTATACAAGTAATTTTTGTATATTTATTATCATTATTTAATATTTGTATCGAATATGCGTTTTGTCTATATTCGCATTTTCGTATATATATTAACTCACCTTCTATATATTGTTTATCTTTATGATACCCATCTTTATAATAAATACGTGCCATTTTTCCTATGTACATCTCGTTATTTGTATGTTTGGGTAGCCACATTTTATATTGTATAGTTGTTTTATACAATATAAATCACATTAAATATCAATTTTAATGGGAATGACTATTAGTTTTTCTTCGTGTTCTTCTTGTTTTTTTTCTTCGGGTGCGTCTTGTCTTTTTCGACTTTTCTGGATTTTTTCATTTTGCGCGATTTTCTAGTTTTGTTTGATTTGCGCGATTTACGACGATTTTTTGATTTTTTGTTTCTGCGTGTGCGACGTCTGC
>Ga0206130_10002967_pt1 | contig 22898 bp, 17 predicted proteins | sample Helgoland_Spring_9_FD_148637 | JGI IMG/M metagenome (GOLD analysis project Ga0206130, IMG submission 148637) | Pelagic subsurface seawater microbial communities from Kabeltonne, Helgoland, North Sea - Helgoland_Spring_Bloom_20160512_1 | ecosystem: Environmental > Aquatic > Marine > Epipelagic ... | reverse complement strand
TTCTGCATTTTGGACCAGAAAACTTCATTTTTGTTTGGGTCAATAGCGTCTTCATCAACCATATCTACACCTAAGGTGTACATAAAAACAATTCTGTGGGTCATTCCATGCGTTCTGCCATTCCAAAAGCGCTCTAAAACAACACCTCCTTGATTCATTTCAACATCTTCAAATACCTTATCAAAAGCCTCAGCGATGTTATCTTGAGTAAAAGGTTTTACTTTTATTTCAATGCAAGTAAATGCCATGGTCTGAGCAAAAAGAGATATTGTAGTAAAAGCTACAAAACAGGATAAAATTAATTTCTTCATAATTATATTGATTTATTTATTAGTCACTAAAGTTAAATATTATTAATTGCAAAACAAAATTAATTTATAAAATGATATTTATGTAATAAAAAGTAATCGAGGGTAAATTACTTACCTAAAATATTATTAAAGAGTTAGGATTAGAATTGTTTAATTGAGCCTAGTTAATTTATAAGTAAAAAATAGAATTCCTAACGTTAATAAAAGTCTTATTCCTTTATAGAAACATTTAAATGAATAATTTACTATTTAAGTCTACAATTAATATTCTTTACCTAGTTTATAGTTAAAACATAAAATGTTGTTTGGATTTATTACGCCAGCCTGCTTGGTTTTTATACTCAACAAAGTAAATTTTAAAATCAGCCTGATTTTCATAATCAACAAAAAATAAAGTCTTACTTGCTTGATTACGATAGCTTGTAAAAAACCATTTACCATTATTATTTTTTGCCTCATTAGAATATTTAACCTTATAAACCTTGAGATCTGCTTGATTTTCATAATTCACAACAAAAACTTTTACATCTGCCTGATTTTGATATTGAACAGAATAAACTTTTTGTGCAAAAGACGTGACTCCAGAAAAGAGTACTATTAATAAAAGTAAGTATTTCATTTATTTAAATTTTTAGAATTTTATGATATTATAAAATATATTGTTAATAAACATAAGTCATGCCACAATTATCGAAATAATAAATTATATCCAACAATAATTTTATAGCTAAAGACCTTAAAATCATATTTATTAGAAATTTATTAGAATTAGTTATCTTATCTACATAAAAAATTATAATTTTCTTCTGATTTCCATAAATTAAATTCTAACTAATTTATAACCAATGATACATTTTTTTGGATATTTTAAAGAGACTAACCACATTGGGATCAGTTCTGTTGGTTTTGAAAAGGCAGCTATATTTTTGAGAAATAGAGATTTTAGAGTTGTCGAACTTTTGGGAATTAAGGATAATGAAGAAGTAAATCTACTTTATGAAGATGAGGAGCCTCTCTGGATTACAAAAGATCACCACTTGGAGATTTATTCTCTACTTTCAAATAACGATTATACCCTATTTACTCATGTTAAGATAGAATTGGCTGATGGTGGAGATATTAATTACAGTGCAGCTTCACTATATGTTAAATTTCCAGATGGAGAAGACATTAAATCAAAAACCATAATGTTGTTGCAAACTATGGGATATTATGCCGCAGAGAAGATTTTTGATTTTTGTTCTAAAAACCCCGATATGCATTTATTAGAGTTTGTATTGGGAATGGAACCCGAGGATATAACTGATGAGTTTGAGAGAATGAAAGCACATACAGAAAATATTAATAATGAGGATTATTCGTGAAAATAAAAATTATTTTAGGGAATAATACCGTGGAGCCAAGAGGCGTAAAGTCGAACTATTTTGGGGAGGATTTGCAAATGTTATAAGGATATTTGAAAATTAATTCTGTATGGACTTTCCTTTAAATTTATGGTATGGAATATGTTTGTATGTTATTTCTTTAGAATTTCTTAGAATTTTGTTTTTTAATATTAAAGTTTTATTTTCATTTAAACGTTTTTTGGCTTCAATTTTTAGCTATCTTTTGTTCAATTATATTATAAAATTTTTAAATTAGGGATTGTCTATAAAAATAAATTTATGAATATCTCATCCAATGAAAAGATTTCGAAAATTAGGATTCAAAATTGTTTGTTTAAAACAATTGGATTCATGAACTGCAATAGAAGTTTCTATGATGGTCTTATAAAAAATAATTTTGTAAAAAAGAATTTTGACAGCGACACAATTAATTTTCTTGAAAACTCATACCACTCTGAGTATTTAAGTTTAATGTTCTCACAAAAATATTCAGGTGTAGATATTTTTTCTAAAAAAATAAATTATGAAATTGGGATTGATAGAAGACACAACCATGTCACAATGACAAATATTGATATGTATATTTTTAGTAATTCTTATAAAAACACAAAAACATCTATATTTTCAATTACCTATAAACCATCTGATTTAAGCCTTGGTGAAATATCTAATATTTCAAATGACCTAAAAAATCATGACTGTGAAATAATATTTGATTCTGATAAACTGCTATTGAAAGAATTTATTACAAAATATCTTTTCTTTGGGAATCAATTTTCAGAAACTAATACATCCCTTGATCAATACTCTGGATTCAGATTCAAAAACTATTTGGTTATTGATTTTGATGATAGTTCAGTTGATAGAAATAATTTGTTGTATGAGTTAGGCACATCTTCCATGCTGGGTACAATCGAAGATAATACAATTCACGCTCCATCGTATTCATATTTAAATCATATTTTAAAAAATAAGATATCGTGTTTCAAAAACTACGATTGCCTTACTTTACTAGACTCATTTACAGTTATAGGTACAAATAATTATGATAAAGGTCATATTTATACACATACTACATGGAATGATATTTATTTTTCTATCTACATATTTAATTTGTACATAAAATGTTCTGTTCAAATTATTTTAGATGATTTCACTTCTGATGCGATGACCAAAAGAAAGGAGTTCCAAGAATTTTACAACAAATATTACTTTAGAAAGATTTCATACAATTTTCTTCCCAATGAGCTTTTTAAACGAATTTCGGATTCTTTGGAAATAGATGATGATTTAGATTACTTAGACAATAAGTTGGAAACATTAGCATCACAGGTAAATGAAAAACAACAAAAGCAACAAGAATTCTTACTTTTATGTCTTTCAGTAATAGCCCTTCTTGAAACACCCCTCCATATTGAGGGTATTAGGGAAATTATTGGAATAAGAAACATGGTTATATACAACAGCCTTGTTTACCCTATTCTGGTACTCACTCTTGTCATTTTATTGATGTCTAGATACAGACGAAAATAAAGTCGTTTAGTGAATGCAACAGCTAGAGCCTACATATTTACGATACGTTTACGATGGACTTTCCAAGGGCTCAATTAGTTCAAATAACCCTACCTCACTTCCAATTGGATTCATTGGTCTTTTTGAGGACGAGTTTCCTTCCAGTATGCCTCTTGTTGAGCGCATGTCCATTTTAAACAGATTAGCAATATGGGCGCTATTAAAAGGCCCTGTTAGCATTGAAATGGTTGCTGAGATTTTCAATGAACACCCGGATAATACAAAAGCACTTTTAGACACATACTCAAAATGGTTTAATTCACCAGAGCCGGGAAAGTATGTTTTATACCACGACCGCTTAAGGACATACTTACTTCAAAAGCTTAGCAATCATGAGGTCCAAGACTTAAATGAAACATTGATAAGCTATTTAGAGAATGCGCTCAATAGCGAAGGCTTAAAAGAAGCAGAGTCATACGCATTAGAGTACTTAAGCACTCATATGGCTGTTGAATCACAAATGGGTAATAATTATCAGAGATTACACGAGTTTGTGAATCAAGAGGACCTATGGAAAAGACAGATAACCGCATCAAAGGAGTATAAATGGAGCCAAAATTGTGTACAACAGTCGATTAAAGAAGCTGCAAGAAGACGTAATGAAGATAGTACTATTACATCTATAATAAGCAGTGTTAATTTAAATTTAGATGAGCAAAGTAGTATTCATAATATTTTAACTTTCTTCTATGATTCTGAATATTTCATTGTTGTTGAGAGAATAAAGAGGTTAGAGATAAAGAAAAGATATTTATTATCAATTTTCATGATCAATGAAATAATTTCTGAATCATTTGAAGATTCAAATGAAAAAAAAGAGATATGCCAACTATTTATAAATTCAATCAATGAAATAGAAGGACATGGACTGGATTGGCATAATGATTTCCCGGTTATGCTGATGTATAGAAATCATCTAATTTTAAAAGAATTTAACATTAACGACAGTTGCTTTTGGCATTCCTCAATGCGCAAGCATAGCCATACACCATCTAGTCGATTTGGATCGTATATAGATGAGTTATTGAATGAAAAAAAAAGAAATGAAATCGCATCTATTTTTAAACAAAAGATAAGTGAGATTAAGGAATTGGATAAAATTAAATATTTAGATGATTTTGATATAACTATAAATGGTAAATACAATGATGGATCTAAATCAACATCAAAATATAAATTACATTATGTATTTGCCTATTTATCAACTTATGATAAAATTTCCCTAGAAAATACTGATTTATTTGATATTGTAGAATTGTGGAAATATAATTCTGCCAATAATTATGAAGATTTATTTATAGTTCTAAACTATCACTTGGAAAGATCTCAAAAATCAACAACAACATCAATTGCAAAAAAAGAAAACTATTACAGTTTGCCTGGGGATGAAATTATATCAATTATTTCTAAATTATTCGTTGGTGCTAAGGATGGTTACAACGAGTCAAAAGGAAGCAGGGAAAGGGAATTAAGAATTCGATTTCATAAAATACTAAATGAAAATTCAATAATAAGAAATGAGAAGTTCAAAGTTAATTTTGAATTTAAACAGGATATAGAAAATAAGTTTTTGTTAATCAATCTGTGCAAAGAGGATGATAATGTTTTTATCAGACTGCGTCAAATTTATGAAATCTGTGATGCTGTTCAATTTAATCAAAATGAAAAAGATTACATAGAGAAAGATTGTAAATATGACATAAAAAATTCTAATATTCACACTGCACATTTATCAACGGCAAACACTTACTATGCTAATATTCTGACTAAACTTAATAATCCAAATAGTGCATATGATAATTATGTTAAAGCAATTATCAACAAAAAAGAACTATTTAAAACCAATTCAGGCGCAGAAAACATTAAATCAAAGATAGGTGATGTAGAATTAGTATTAAATGATTCTATAAGGTTTTGTTCAAATTCAAATTTAAATAACGATAAGAGGACAAGTCTCTTAAATATGATTAAATCACTAACTAAAATGTATGTTGAAATTGAATTTGAAAAATCAAATTTATTAACATTCACTAAAAAAATAAAAGATAAGGATGAGTTTGAGGAGAGTTGGGGGTTTAATGCATTAATCAATCAATTTTTGGTGTCATTTCAAAATATAAACAACGAAGTTTTATTTGAAAATTTATTTAAATGGTTTAAAATTTATTTAGATGAACTAGACTTAAAATTTTTATTAGAAATCAATCAAGATTCTATTAACTATTTAGAGAGTTATTTAAATACTGGATTAATGTCACATTCAGGTTACTTTGAAGGCTTTGATAATATTAAAATCCATCCACACTTAACACTCAGTAATCCACCTATCTATCAAAATTTAAAGAAAGACAGTGATTCAGTTTTAGAATCAAATCTCACAATTAATAACATTCCATGGGCTCCAATATTTAATGTAAATGAAATTTCAAGAAATGAAAATATAATTAGCAACATGATTTTAATTTATCAAAATTTTATAGTGTTACTGCTTGAAAAAAAACTACATAATAAAGCCTTTATTTATTTTAGAGAATATATAGAAAATTATGATTTTAGGAACTTTAAACACAGATCTTTAGAGTTGATTTTTCAAAACTCATTATTTAAATTCATAAAAATATTATTAAATAAACCAATATTTTTAAATGGTGAAATATCAAGTGAACAGTCAAGTTTTTATAGTTTTTTAATTTCAAAAATACCTGAATCAAATTCATGTGAGTTGATTTTAGAAAATGAAATATTTTACAGATTAACAGAGTTGTATGAATTTCCTTATGTCCAAAAAAATATTTTTGATTGTCTTACTTCAAAAATCAAAACAATTGATGATTTCGAAATTTTAAATACATACTTAGTGTCCCTTTTAAACATTAATATCAATTTGATTGCTGACAAAAAGAATAAAAAATATTACGAGGAAATTATTGATAAGTGCATGTTAACATTAAAGAACCAAATTAATCATCTACTAAATTTAGATTCTATATTAAATTCGTTAACAAATTTTAATAGACTTTTTATCAGTTTCAATAATTTGGCAAAGGAGTTAATTAAGACGAATAAGGCAAAAACCCCGATTCTTTTGGACGATGCAAGTATTAGTTCTCTTGTTCTTATAGTCAAAAATAATATTGCAGATGTCGATATAACTTCCTTGAATATTTTAATAGAATTTATGCAAGTATTAGATAGAGAAAATGAATCAATATTTTTAAAATCTATTAAAAATGAAAGATTAAATAACTCATACTTACATGCTGTTAGTGAATTAACCGCTGGGTATTTACCATATAACCCCTTTGAAGAGAAATATAGAAATGACGTACTATTGTTTATTGGTGACGATAATGAAATATTATCTGATTATTCTGATCAATTATCAGAAGATCAGCTAGAATATATTTTGCAGATATCCCCCATAACAATTACTCAATCACCTGATGGTAAAATTGAATTTGATAATTATTCATATGAAGATGATGTAAAAGTCTTTGATTATGCATATATGCTATTAAAAATGGAGAAATTTCAATTAGCAATAAACACTATTGATTCAATAAATAACTTTAATATTAAATCACTTTTCCAATTTTATTCGGTTAAAATTTTGTTAGAAAAAAATAAATATATTTTAGCAAAAAAAATAATTAAGGAAATTAAAAGTTCTTACTTCCTTGCCTTGTCCTTACTTGAATTATACAAGTACTATCACTTTAAAAAGAATCAAAATAAATGTAAAATTACTTTTGATTTAATTTTAAAAACAGCTGCTGATATAAAATTTTCTTTTCAAAAGGCAGATTTGTTTTATGAGTCTTACAAATATTTTAAAGGTTTAAATGAAATAGGGAAAGCTGAAATATTCAAATCTAAAATTGATATAATCTCATATAAACTTTGTGTAGATATTTTTGATTGTGAGGCTTTGATTAAAATAAATAGTATATCAAAAGCTGTTAAATTTTTCAAAGTTATTTCTGATGAATATAAAAATCAAGAAAATGAAAATAAATTCCCTGAATATAGTTCAAATTTAAGTAAAAAATACAATCGATTAAATCAGTTAATAGAGGGAAACTCAGAAAATATTACAGTATTTTATGATGAAAATAACAATCAACTATTTCAAATAGACCATAATGAAGAAATTAAGCCTGAATTTTATCTGAATTTTTTTGATCAATGTAATTTTCAATGGGTTGATGGTGATGGTTGTGGTGTATGGAGAGATGAATTAAGACGTCTTTCTAAATTGGAGGAGATTGATAAAATTAAATGTATGGCTGAGTCTATTAAGTTTGCAAGGTGCACAACTAGCAATATAGGTGTTTATAATTGTAGTATGATTCAATCGGAAATATTTATTGAACTTGGTGATTATGAAAAAGCATTTCTTTGTTTGCCGTCTCTTAAATGATTAATTATAAAAATGAATAATAATAAACGATTTAAGCAATTATTTATAGGATCTATTGACAAACAACACAACAGGTTTACACTTGATAAAGAGTCTATCAAAGAGTGGGGAGTCATAAAAGGTGGTTATCAAGAAAAAGTTTACTTAGATGCAAAGCTCAAGGGAGATAAAATAATTGATTCAAAATGGATTATTGATGAAATAGACTATATTATTTTTTCAACAGACGAATATGAAGATTTTTTTCATGAATATCAAATGTTGTGTGAGCAAATTCTTTTGGAGTTGATTGCACAAAAGAATGTCTCAATGTTTTTTGAATATTTTCAAATGGTTTTGATTGAATTTAGTAAACTTCCAAGTGAACATGGTTCTGGAAAACAAAATACTTTGGATGAATCATTTATTCTTCATTCTCGTTTAATTGTTCCAGAAATTATAAAATTTTATAAGCAAAATATTCATGATGAAAAATTTGCAGAAACCTTATTGAAATTATCCATTGATTTGGCTCATTATATATTACTTCCTTTTCCTGATGATTCTTTGATTACCCTTCCTATAAAAAGACCTATTCCAATAAGTGAATCTAACAAATCTCTTCATGATATAGGTTGGCAACAACAAGCATATGAAGACTATTATGATGTATATAATTCACTAAAAGTCATTGGAGTTAAAGATGAGATTCAGATTATGAAATCTGTTATGACTGAATTAAATCAAATCAATAGCAATAATAGAACTGATATAAATGTTATCAATTTATTGCAGCTCGAAGATGATGAAGACATTACATTGTCCATAATGGAGAAGAATAATTATGGAGATTTGATTCGTAAAAGGGGTTTATTTAATGAGTATCTGGTTCTATTTTCTAAAATGTTTCTAAATAATCCTGAATATTGTTTAGATACTCTTCTGAACGAAATACATGAAATTATATCAAAAACAAATGACAGAAAAGAACTTGACAATAGACTTTTCAACTTTTCTCAGACACTAATCAATCTGTTTATTATAAATGACTACAAAAATAATAATTTGTTAGGTTATTCCCTTAAATATGCATCATGGATTAGTATAAATACAGTGAATTGTTATTGTGGAAAATATCAAGGTTCTAGGTATAATGGAATTGATTGTGATAGGTGTGGTGTTCATCTTGCTGAAAGTGGATTGAAAAAAGGTGCATTTGATTATATATTTAATAAACTTTCAGGAAAAGAGGTTTTTGGTTGGAATCATAATAAGTTAAAGGGTGATTTTAAAGATTTTAATTACGATGAAGATAATATTTCAATATTTATCCTTTATTTAAATAAAATTGAAGACATAGACTACAGGCGTAATTTATTTCTATCATTATTATTATTTAATCAAAAAAACGAGTTTTCAATAAGAGATAAATTAATTAAAAAATTCATTGCATGCCAATCAGATTCACTGGATGAATTCATGATTAAGTCAAATTTTAATTACTCTGACTGGATAGAACAAAATTTAACGACCGGTTCCTTCGAAAGAAAAAATTATTATAATAATTTTTTAACGGAAAAAAACAAATTACTGTACGATGAATCTAAATGGCATGAAGAGAGTTTTATTGAAAACATTTTATTAAATAAGGATCCATGGTTCGAGAATTATACTGATATTGATTATGATGTTAATGAATATATTGAAGGTTCGAAATACATAGATTATAAAGAATATCTATATGAAATTAAAGAATCTAGTGATTACACTAAATTTGATGTCAGAAAATCATTGAAGAAAAATCTAAAAGAGCTTTCTAAAAAAGGACTTAATGAGCCTATATTTTTATCTCAAATTGGAGATTTCTATTGTACATTAATTGAAAATTATAAAAAAGATAAAAACATAAAGTTTTTAAATTTATGTATTGATGATTTTATCAAATCAGTCAATAAAAATGGGGAGAAAAGCAATATTAAGTTTATTAAAATCATTTTGGACTTAAATAGATTTCCGGAAATTATCCAAACTCTAAATAACATTGAGAAAAACAAATTGCACATAATACATTATATTATTAAAAATACCGAGATTAATAATTCGCTACGTATGTCTAGCTTGTATAAAAGATCAAATGGGAAGGATGATTTTATTATAATAAATCAAAAGTTTCATTTGATGGATAAAACTCAGATATATACATATTTATACCAATTCGCTGAAAATTTAAATGCACTAAATTCATTTTTGTCATATCTTAATAAATAAGATATCAATTTTAAATAAAGAAGATAACTTTAAATAAATATCATCAAAATGAAAAACACAGAACTTGAAAAAATCTACAATGATCCATTTGTACCTCAAAGGCTCAATAAACTCGTAAAGGAAGTTTTAGATGAAGACCCTGCCTACGTAGCAGATGAACTTGTCGAATTAAGTGAAGAGATTTTATTACAATTATCAGCAATAGGGATGTCTATTTATTTAGATCATTCTAATCAAAAGGATGTATTTAATGATTTCATTATTGATCTTTTTACAACCAAATCACACAGCTATAATGCCGGACCACTTTTTAAATGGACTGCTCACATGATAAAAGATTTAAAGGGAAATGAAGTTAGTTTGATAAAACCATTTTTTTGGTCAGAAGGGGAGCAAAAAGAAATGGTTTTAAACCCTGATTTAATGCGTCTATCTGAACTTAGAAATGCTGTGATGCATGGATTTTTTATATTACCTGCTGAGCGTAACCAAGCTGAGGCCGAACATTTGGCATCATTACTTAAAACTTTTGCTGAAAAAAAATTATTCAAATTAAATTCTAAAAATAAATTTCACTTTTTAGGTTTTGATAAAGATCTTTATTCATTCGTTGGTGACTGGACAATTGAGCCTTCACAGTGGATTGATTATTCGAAATGTGATGACTTTGGAAAGCTCTCGACGAAAATCCAATTTGAATCCTCTAATGAATATGAGCTCCAACAACAAAAAATAATTGAAGGTGTTGATAATGATCAGTACAAATCTCAAGCCATTGAATTTATAAATAATAATAATAAAGGTGCTCTTGGTATTTGGGGAAGGCCCAATCAAAATCTTGAGGAACACTACGCGACTCTGTCTAACAGTTTGAGTACCAATGACCAGGTTTTAACTGTTTTTCAGTCTTTGGAAGCGTTAGGTATAAATTTTACAGCTGACTTTTTAATTAATCGATTGGTAAGTAAAATTGCTCTTTCACTTGGAGAATCAAAATTTTCTAGAAATAATAAAAAGGCTTTAATTCAGCTTAGAAAGAAATATGATAAGAAGATAATTGTAGTTTTAAATAATATTCACATTGGTCTTTTTAACAGTGGGCATATTTTGTCGTTGTTTAGTTTGTTTTATGAAAACAACATACAAATTGTAGCTTTTGGGGTTCACCACCCTTATTTAGACCAGTTTTTCAATTCTGCTATTAAAGATTACATCAGTCCTTATCATCCTGACAAGAAAGATTGGGGGATTATTTTATCCAACTATCTTAGATTTAAGGGTCCAAACAGTCAAGTAGCCGATCAAAAAGAAGCTTACGATTTAATTTTAAAAATTACCCAGCAAGCTATTTCCGATTTAGAAGAGGGCTCTCTTGTTGCTAGACAATTTGCAGATAAAAATAAATTTCCAATGGAATTTGTTCATGAAGTTTTTGATGCAATTTCTCCCTATTATGTAAATGAGCGAGAATCCTTCAAATTGGATGTAATTGATGAACTATATGATTTCCCCAAGGAATTGACTGAAGCATCAAGAGTCTTATTTTCATTAGGCAGAAGAGATACAAAATTAGAATACCAACATAAAACGCTTAAGATATGAGTAAATTACCAAAACCCATCAGCAACTATGTTGATCGTTTTCGTCAACAATACGAAGCTTTAAATTTGAGTGCAGCTTCTAACGAAGATTATGAAGATTTAATTAATAACAATGCATCTCGACTGAACAATCTATTGATGTCAGGACTTGGTGCTTGTACTCTAATTCTAAGAATGGGTGCAGTTATAAACTTATCCAAAAAGCTTGAGGAAGGCTCAGATGAGGAAGATGCCCTGTTGATGAAACAAATCATCGATAATTTGAGAGAAGTTCTTCCAAGTGATACAAATTGGAAAACAATATGGAAAATCACATGCAACTCTGATTCAGATTGGTACAAATGTGTTGAGTCAGAAAAAGGTAAACAATCGTTAATGGAAACCTTTGTTACTTTCAGGAATAAATATGTACATGGAATCATTGCATTGAGAATAAATCATTTGCAAAAACTCACTAGCGGTATCAAAATATTAAACAGAGTCTGTGAGGAAGTTGGGCCGTTATTTGAAAATACTAAAATTGAAATTATCGATGGAAAATATTATTTTTTTGAACCAACCTCTGGGCTTTTTTCAAAACCAAATAAAACAAATTTATATCCATTTGTTCAAGGAGGTTCTGAGGATGGATTACCCTATATTTTTCAAGGCCTTTATGACAATAAAAAAACAGCTGAATTAATAAGTACATTCTATGGTGATGTTCAAGAACAGGAGGGTGATGCGCATTATCAAGCTGTATTTGATCCAATGCTTAAATCCTTAAAAGGAGGAGCGGGTCGAGTGTTTAATCACCAAGATATTATTGAGTATTACACAGAGTGTTTTGTAGGTAGAGAAAAAGAATACGATGCCATAACAAAATGGGTATTGGATAAAACAGCTTCTGAAAAAATACTACCCATTTATTCACAGGCGGGTATGGGTAAAGGCGCTTTGGCTGCTAATATATTATCAAACATGAGTGATAAAGAATTTAATATTCCTGTTTTACACCATTTTTGTGGGAGTGGTATGGCCAATAACCTCCATGCTGTCCTTTATCATTTCATTCTCCAGGGAAAGAGAATGCAAATTTGGAATCTTGAAAATTCTGAAATTGCATCTAAATTGGAGAGACTACCCAGTAAGTATCATGAGCTTATCAACTTATTTCATGAGCTAATAGACAATTTAGTAATCACCCGAAAAAATACAAATCAATGTGTTGTCATTTTAATTGATGGTTTAGACGAAGCCTCTGTGGCATACTCTGAATACCATATTAAAGATTATTTTTCTAAATACGATGAAGAGGGTGAGGTTATCGGATCTTGGCAAAGTACGACTAATGTCAAATGGATTTTTACATACAGGGAAGGGGTATACAATTTCCCTGATTTAGCAAACATTTTCAATTTAGATCTCGTTCAACCATTGAACGGATTAAGTGTAGACTCAATTGAATCTGCGTTAAGTTTATTTAATCCTACTTCGGAATTCATTGACACTATTGCAGAGAGAGGAAAAGTATCATAACTATGCAACAGCTAGAACCCACATATTTACGATACGTTTACGATGGACTTTCCAAGGGCTTTGTGTCTTTTCTTTAGAAATATTACCTCCAAATAAAGTTATTTCATTCTTGAAAATCAATGAACAGGTAATTGACAATGAATTATTTATCAAAAACAATATTAAAAAAATTGAAAAATGTTTTGAGAAAGATAAATATTCATTTTTATCAAATTTTCATTTAAATCAGACCGTTTGTAATTATTTTATTTCAAATTCTTTCAAAATAAAATTCAATGCAAACAAGGAATTATCATCATTTGATAAACTTTTTGAAAAGGTTCTCAAGTTTTGAGATAGCTTTGAAATCACTTCAGATATACTTTATTTTCGGTTTAGCTATCCTTTCGATATGTCTTGTATATTTCTTGCTTAGTAGAAAGTAGAATTTCTTTGTTTAAAGTTTATAAAAGTTTATAAAAGTTTAAAAGTATAAAAGTCTATGTATTTTAATTCACAAAACACGTCTTAAATTAAGTAGTCTGAAGTTTGATTATTAAAGAAGAAATATAAATAAGCAAACTAAACATATTATAAATGTACTAACTGAGAATTTTAAAGCAGATTTTTCATTTTTCAAAAATTTATTTTTTATTTTTTTATTTTTCTGATATATCATAATTAACACATTAAATATCACTATTGTAATAACTAGATTATTTATTAAATCAGCTGCAGTTAGAACTTGGCTAGAAATAGCTGAATCTACAAAATATTTATTTCCAACCGCTCCAAAAATTGCTCCGACACTCAAATTTGATTTGGCATCAAATTCTGACACTGGTATTAAAAAAACAAACCAAGATAAGAGGAGTGATAAAAAAGAGCCTAAAAATAACTTAAAGAATAGCCAAGAGCCATGCCTGCTTATCACAACTTCAAAAACACCTCTAGACCTAACTTCATTTCTTTCTGTACCCCCCTGGTAATCGTAAATTCCATTATCAAAAGGTTCTATTATTTCAGATTTTATAAACTCTTCTTTAAAAAGAATAGTATCTATAACAAACCCATCTTTTAAATTAGGTAAGTAATCGTTTGAATCTGATAAAAACTTCTTTGAATTTTTTATTCTTACATATGAGGTATCATATTGAGAGGTAAAGCTTAATCTAATTGTTTGTTTATCAAAAGGGTATTTTCGTAAATCCCATTTGTGATAAAATTTATTTTCTATTTCCTTTACATATCGATATTTTTTTAAATCTTCATAATATCCATCCCATTCCCATTTTGAGTGATACAAATTTTCTGTTATTTTGTAATCAAATTCAATGAGCGAATATGGCGCTAAATTTATTGTGTCATCTGACATAAGAACTTCATTTTCTTGAAATGAACTCCATAATCTTAGCTTAAGATCAGCATTGAAGTCAGATTTATTAGTTTCTAATTCGGAGATATCATCAATAAATATTGAGGCATCTATCTCAAGTGGTATTTTAATAGTATCAAAACTTGTTATATCTGAAGGGTTTAATAAACCCCAATATGGATGATTTGAAAGGCTTGTTTTATTGATCTTAGAGTCTTGTTTTTTTCTATCAGTACAAGATGAGAGAACAATAAAAACAATAATAAAAAGATAGTAATTTTTCATTCTTAAAAAAATCTTGGGACATCAGGATATGGAACAAATGATTCAAGAAGGAGATACAAACTTTCTTTAACTAATAATGAAATTGAAATAATAATTGTAGCTGTTAATATAGATACAGCAATATTGTTTTTACTAATCTCTTCAAATTCATTAACATTTTTTGTCATTATTGTAAATAGTTTCACTGATAGAAAATTAATGAAAGCTATTGCAACAATAATGATTATTAAAAATAAAACTGTGTATTTGAGACCATCTATGACAAAAGAACCCTCGTATTCAGGATTTTCAGAAATCATTCTTAATGAATTTAATATGGGAGCTTTTATACCCGAAATTAAATAAGCGACTGAAAACAATATTGACGAACTGAATATTGAATAAGATATATTGTCAATACCAATATTAAATTTTTTTTTAACCAGTCTATCAATCAATTTATAGGTGGTAAATAAAAGTGTCAAACCAATAATTATTGAAATACCAATTTCAGCAATTGAATAATAAAAAAGAGATGAATTCATAATATTTATTTTTATAAAGCTACATGCCAAAATTCCATCCTTGATGTACTAGGAGGAAGATCACCTAATTGCCAATTAATATCTGTTGTTTCCCAAGTATAATACCTTTTTCCAAGATGTGTTTTAAATCTACCTCTAGATGGCAAATTTACTCCAATTATTGAATGTCTATAAAAATCACTATTTAATATCCGAGTATCATATCCATATCTGTTTAAGATTGTATATAAAAATACAGTTCTAGTATCACAATCTCCTCTAAAGTTTTTGATAAATTCAGTTGGGGTATAAAGACCCCCAAAAATATTTCCATCACAATCAATTCCTTGATCAATCATATCTTTGATAGATTTACTATTTAAGTATGCATCAGAACAGGACTCAGTAGTTAATATATTGTATGGGATATTTTGTACAAAAGTCACTATAACATCTGCAAATTCATTTCTAGAAAGAACTTTTGTTCTTAATATTTGATCAAATAAATCATAGATAGTGCTTAATTTAAGATTATCATGTTCAACTATTTTTTTATAAAAATATCCCCAAGTTATGGCGTTAATATATTTTTTATTTCTTGCTGAACTATAAACATCTTTGAGTTTTACACTTACATTACCTCTATATTGTCTTGATTTATTGTCATTCCAATAATGGTAGTGAGAAGCAAGTTTCTCAACTTCTTTTTTTATTTCTCTCTTTCTTTCTTTTTTTGGAGAAGACTCATTAGAAAATAAATTTCCAATAAAGTAAAAAGTGGATATAACCATTCCAAAAAACAAGAATGTTAAAAATACTGAGACAATTCTAACAAATATATTTTTCAGAAAATCCATAGAATCAAAAATAAAAAAATAAAAACTAAATTTTTTTAATAAAATCACTAAAAATCATTCTCAAGAACAAAAAGTTATTTCCAAGAATAATTTTGGAGCCAAGTGGAGTGAAGTCGAACTATTTTATGTCTGATTTAGATACTTTGAAATGAAAAATATTTCCAGCGTTACAGCTACGTTGCGTAACGGTTCGCGTGTATGAGAAGTAGCGGATTTAAAAGCACTTCACTTTCAATTTGGCACTTACTTTTATTAAAAGTACAGACCTTTTATTTTGTACTGAACCCGCTATTTCTCATACACGATGTTATCTGCTGATATTTTATCTTGAATTAAATTCATAATTATCGTAATAAAAAGAATGTAAGATAAGCCAGTGTCTGATGGTCCTGTTATAATATCACACTTCCCGTTTTCATTTAGTCCAATTGAATTTGTTATGAAAAAGAACAATACCGTTAAAAATAAACTAATTAATGGTATAATAAATGAAAAGAAGACATTCTTAAGTGTGTTTTTCTTTTTCAAATATTTTGTCACTGAAAGAATAATGTTAACTAAATAAATGATTGCTAGAAAAAGTAAATAACAAAATGAAATTATTCCAATAAATTTTAAATATTCTGATAAACCATTACCCATTTCTTGGCGAGTTTGCCAACCGTCACAATAATTTATAATCGGTAAAGTCATTACAAATAGAGTTAATGATGTAAAAAATGAGATTTTAAAAAAATCTATTCTCATTGCTTTTTTGGTATTCAAAAACAATTTTCTCAAAATATAAAAGATTGTAAAACCCCAAATCAAAACACTTATAAAAAGAAGTGTTATATTGCCTAATAACCCAATTTTATATTGCAAATAACCTTGTCCACCAAAAAACAAGATGATTGAAAATAGGATAAGTCCACTTATCAATAATATTTCTTTTCGTTTACTATTCATATTTGCAGATAACGGTCTTGTGTATGAAACGTAGCGTATAAATAAACGCTAACTTTTCAGATTTAGCACGAGCCGAATTTTTTATTTTTATGTTTAATTTCTTTTCTAAATATAACCAAATAAAAAATTTAGCGTACTTTGTAAATATACAAAAACCTCTCGGAAAGTCTATAATAGCTATGTTTTATACACGTTGTTGTAAGTAGTGCTTCACGTTCTGCTTGGTTTTCCGATGTTTGTTATTTAGTTCAAATGCGAGCGTTGGCAAGGCATACTCTTTTGCAATTTTTGGCGTAGCGTTGGCTGAAGCGAATTGCGAATGTGTATGACTTTTAGCGTTGGATTTTCGTTCTATTCATAATCAAACTTGCTATTAGTCCAATTCCTACTATTACATCAACTATATTCCAAATTTGTCTACCAAGCGCAATTTTAAAAAAGGGTTGAAAGAGTAGAGCAAGTCCACCGTAAATTATCATTTCAGTTTTTTTGTCTTGTTCATTTGCTTTAAAAGCTAAAATTCCGAAACCTACTAAGGCTACAAACCTAACAAGTTGGTAATATCCATAAGGCATATCCACTAAACATAAAAATAGTAGAATAGCCAATATCAGTTTTATAATTATCATCATATCTATCTGTATATTGGCATTTCAGGATAAGGTATAAATTCATCCAATAATGGTGTTAATCCTGTTTTTACCGCAAACACAAATGCGAACATTATAGCCGAGAATAATATTACCGAGTTCATATTGTCATTTGCAACTTCTATAAAAATACTCTCTCCTTTACTAAATAAACTGAAAAGCAACGTTGACAACCAAAAAAGCACTATAAATACAAGCAAGGTAATTCCTAAAAAAATACAGTAAAAAGATATTTCTTTTAAGACTAAACTATTACCTTCTAATTGGCTTGGAAGAATTTTTGTCAGTGTTTGAAAAGTATTGATGAGTTCACTCAATAAAAGACCAAGCGCTACAAACAAAACACCTTTTAAATATGAAATACTCATTGGGTTTTCGTTTTCTGAAAGCTTAGTTTTTAATTTAGATTTCACGAAGCCATTCAATAAAAAAAGAGACACTGCTGTACTTAATAAAATAGCTAAAAGAGATAAAATGTTGGTCATATGGTTAGATTTTTATTTGATATTAATGAAACATTCCAAAACCTCATATCTGATATTTCACGAGAAATAATGCCAGGTGGAATGCCTTGAGTTGTTGTTTCCCAAACAACATATTTTATTCCGTTAATTGATTTTGAAATTCCTTTGAATGGCAAATTAATGCCGATTATTGAATGTTTGTAAAGTTCACTTGATAACATTACAACATCGTAGTTGTAGTGGTTAAAAATTGTAAAAAGTAAGAGTGTTCGAGTGTCGCAGTCTCCTTTTAAAGTTGATATAAATTCTACAGGTGTTAGCAGGCCGTATTTCGTAAAGCCTTGACAATCTCCATTTTCTGCTAAATATTCTTTGATAAAAGTGTCATTATAGATATTAGCATTACAAGCATCACCTAAGATGAGTGAATAAGGAATGTCTTGTATTAATGATACTACAACCTCTGCGAATTCAATTTTGTTCAGCTTTTTTTCAGCTTTTAAACTGTCTAATGTTGAATAAACTAAGTCCAGTTTATTTACATCATAGTCATAAATTGTTGAAACAATTTTATTGTATTGAGAAGTGCTGTTTAGAGGAATTGAAAGATTATTTCTCAATTGATTGGCATCTTTGTAATCTGAAACACGCATTTTCAGGTCTGCTACATATAGATTGTTGGAATAATCCTCCCAAATTCTATGATGTGTAATTATGCTATCACCTAAAATAGGATTATCTTCTATTTCTGAGACTTCTTTCACATCATCTTCAGTATTTGTTCTCTTTATGTTTGTATATTTTAGCGTATTAGTTATTGATGATATAATTCCAAATACCATTAGTAATAAAAGTGCAATACCAGCAAACCTAAAAATCCATTTGAAGATGCTAACTATAACACCACTCAATAAAGACAATAAATAAATTACTCCTATTAAAATTGCGATTGGTAAAATAACTTTCCACCCAAAAATTAGAAGCGGAATAATAAAAACAGCTCCAATTATTATTTGAAATAGCAATCCCAAAGTTTCCCAAAATGAAAAACTTGAACTGCTTTTACTTGATTGTTTTATCCAAGAACCCCAATAAGTGGATTTATCTGAATTATAATATTCCCAACGTTTGTAGTCGCCATCTACTTCAGAATTACCAGTTTGTTTGTTAGTTTTTATCTTGTCAGAAGGCAAACCTAAATTAATAGACTTATCTTCCTTAATTTCTACTTCAATATATTCTGTATCATAGTGTTTTAAATAACCAGAAATATTGCCTGTAATGTCACCAAAAACTTTATTTCCCTCGTATAACTGATTTGAAAGCGTATAATCACTTAACTTTTTATCATTCAGATTGACATTATAAATTTTAGCAACACCTTTTTCATCAGTTATTGCAAGAGGTAAATTGTTAGGTAGTTTTGTGAGGAAATTATCAATCTCTTGGAATGCTTCTGGTTCGCCAGTCTCCCAATGCCTTATATTGAACTCATTTTTTGTGGTAGTGATTTCACCAGAAATTACTTCAAGGTCATAAAAATTTTCGTGCTTGAAATCTGATTTTATCGGTTCAAAATAGCCAATAAACTTGCCTTTGAACTTACCTTGAATGTAAGTCCGTCTTTCAATATGATTTTCTATGGTTTCATACTTAGGCATATAGGCTATCTAATAAATCGTCCTCTTTAAGTAACTCTCTTTTGTTCTTTTTCCTTTTCGTGTTGAATGGCGCATCAGAATAATGTTCATCATAATGTAAGTCAAGCCCGTATTTATGGTTGAATATTTCGTTGTACTTTTCTTTAAACAACTCATATTCATATTTTACAAGATGAGATTCAACATAATGTTTAGTCTTGTAGAAAATACTGTCTTTATGGATGAAAATTTTAAGATAAGTTGGAATAATAAAAAGTATGAGAACAAATACCGTTATTAACCAACTTATAGGATAATTTTTATTTAAAATAATTATGCCTTGAATGTAGTAGTTTGATTTGCTTACTAACACCTTCATCGAAGATTTAAGAATTAATTTCTTTTTTTTCCTATTTTCAATTAATCTCAAATAGAACTCATCGTTGCTTCCAGTTAATAATTTTTTGTATTCGTTGATTTCTTTGTCCAGATATTCGTTTGTTAATTGAGCGTATCGCTTGATTTTTTCTTGTTTAAAAACCTGAATATCTTGTGCTAACGGTTTAGAGAAAATTAAACTCTCAATAGGTTTTGAAACAATTATGGATATAAAGGCAATGAAAATTAATCGAATACTTACAGATATAAAACGAGCAGTTTTATTTGGTATGTAGGGAAAGCCCGTTTTAGATAATGTGTAAAGTAAAAATAAATAAATGTTGGTAATCATCCACGCAAAAAATAAACCGATAACTATACCTATCCATAGATTTTGAAGTAAACCTGTAAATGCCAAAAAGCAACTAACAAAACATAAGCTAAAGATTATAGAAACAAGCACACCAATTCCAGTAAATCGACTTCTTGTCGATTTATTACATTTTGCAATAACATTCTTGTCATCACCAGAAAGTGTCCAAAAAAACCTTCTAAGTTTCATTTTAATCAAATTGTATTAGCTTTCAGATTTGATGAAAGATTCTGGGTTATCATCTATTTTTTTCATCATATCTTCTTTATACTTCGATATGGCATATTTGGTTAATTCCTTTTGTGCTTTTAGTAATTCTTTCTTTTCTAATAATAGTTTTTCAGATTCTATATGCTTAATCAAGTCTCGCTCTTGCCCATTTTTATCCTTATGGTAGTTGTATTGAATGTAGATACCTTGTTCTGCCTTGATTAATTCTTGGGTATTCTGTTTTAAGAAGTCGTAAGGTGATTTGATTAGCATTAGTTTAAAGAAAATAGGCGTTAACTCAATGGCTAAGAAGAGTAGTGTTATAAAAAGAGAAATCCAAAAGCCAGCTATTTTGTGCGCAAGTTTAATTCTTTCCAACAAACCATCAAGTCCTGAAGCTACAACTTCCGCATTGTCGATGTCCTTTCTTTTGCTTATTTCAAATTGTTTTATACTTTCATAAGAATCTTCTATAAGTGGGATATTTTTATTTTTGAGTATTTTAATTTGAGAATCTAACCTTTTCATTTGTTCATCGATTTTGCGAGCTTCCTTTCCATATCCACCAGGACCACGTTCACCACCCATTTCGTCAGCAAGTAAATTCTCTAATTCAACATACCGTTGTTCTTTAATTTGAATTTCATTTTCCCACTTTTCAATTTTTTCCTTTTCACTATTTATTCTATCAACATAAATTGCTTCTATTTCGGATATATATTCTTGTTGCTTTTTCATTTGTGCTGAGTGAAGCTCAGCATCAATCTCAGATTTAAACATTCTAATTTCAACTGGTTTAGATATAGTTAGAGCAATTATTGCACCCATAAGTAGACGAGGAATTGCACCTTTAAGTTCTCCCCAAGTAATTGCCTCTGTACCATCACCTGTTCCTGTACTTGAAACAATAAATCTGTCAAGATTAAAAATCATTAAGCCCCAAAAAACACCAAAGATTATTGAGAGCAAAGATGTTGTCCAACTTACGGTATTTGCTTCGATTGCTGAACCTCTTGGTTCAAAAATCGTGTAGAACGCATAACCACCAGCTAAGGCAGCCATAAATCCAGTTGCGACAATTATTCCTCCAAGACACATATATTTTACTTGGTCAGAATAAGTTGAACGTTCTAATATGTAGTTGTCGCCACCAGCTGCCTTCCAAAAGAAGCGCATAATTTTTGAAGGCTCAGGGCTTTTGTAGAATTCTCTTTCCATACGATTTATTGATTTATTGGATAGTTAGATTTTATAAATGGTTCAAAATCCACTCTTAATTTTTGAGATAAGATTTTAGGTTGATTTAGTTTAATTTTTTTTGGAACTTGATATGCATAAGAATCATTAAGCGTTTTCTTCAAGTCTTCCCTAATCAAAGAAACTGAACTTAAATTCGATAAATTGGTTTTGGATGAAAAAGTAGTTAATACTGAAGGCGAGGTTGATTCTATGGTAATTTTCTTGGTTTGTTCTTGTCCACCAATACCATTAAAAGTGATTTCCAAGTCATTGACTCTATTGTATAATTTTACATTAATGTGAGATATATTGCCTGGTAAAACAGCCAAGTTTGATATGATGATTTTATGACAACCAACAACGTTCCAATTTAACTCGGTTTCATTTCCTATAACAGTTAATTGGGTAGAATAAACAAAATGTTCAATGTGAAGTTTTTTTGCAAATAGCAAGTTTTTAATAAACAGTAGTGAACACAATAAATTAGTGTAGAGTAATTGTATTTTAGGTTTAATGGTTATGTTCATTCAGTTTGGTTGGTTAGGTTTTTCAGAAAGTCAATTTACAATTATTTCATTCAGTTATATTTTTGATATTGTCATTAATTTAGCGTTGGCAAGAAACAGCTCTTTTGGTTTTTATAGCGCTGGCTTTTGTGTCGGCAAAAACCAAATATGCTGTTTGTGCGGTTGGCTTTTTTAGTTTAAATATTAAATTTCAATCTCGATTTTTCGCATTACTTACAACGTGTGGATAAACACAATTGTCTTTATATGCATTATGTTTATTCTTACAAATTTAGTGGAATTTTATTCGAATTAAAAGTGATTCGAGCTACGAGCTGATTAATTATTTATTCAACCTTACCTCTTTCTAGTTTTCCAAAATTATCTTTGGGATTGAGCCATGGATTTTTCTTCGAGATAAGATACTTTTTTTTCTC
>Ga0206130_10002960_pt1 | contig 22917 bp, 16 predicted proteins | sample Helgoland_Spring_9_FD_148637 | JGI IMG/M metagenome (GOLD analysis project Ga0206130, IMG submission 148637) | Pelagic subsurface seawater microbial communities from Kabeltonne, Helgoland, North Sea - Helgoland_Spring_Bloom_20160512_1 | ecosystem: Environmental > Aquatic > Marine > Epipelagic ... | reverse complement strand
CTCTGAGATCATGGACTCGATCAAAGGAAATTTCTGATGGCTGATAAACCAATCCGCAAAACTACCGGCAAAAAAAGGAGCTAGCTATGAGTTACGGCAACATGAAGAAATCAACTACAAAAAAATCCCCGTTTAAAGTCTGCAAAAACTGCCCCACGCCAGCCAAGTGCAGAAAAGCAAAGCGCTGCTTGGGCAAGAAGAAGTAGGAAACGCCTTATGGCTCATACATTTATTGACGATTATAAAATCCTACCCCGCATAATGATGTTGTGCGTGGTCGTGCTGACGTACCAGTCAGTCCATTGGTTTATGGCGATCCCTCCCGAGCAAGTAACAAATGCCCAAGCGGGTCTGGTCAGCGTCTGTATGGGCGCACTTACGGGTTGTTTTGGCATATGGATGAACAAGGAGGGTTAAGATGCTGCAAGCTCTAATCGGGCCTATAACTCAACTGGCGGGGTCTTGGCTCAACGGCAAGGTCGAAACCAAAGCTGCTGAGACGCGGATGAAAGTGTCTGAAGCGGACGCACGGGCGAAGATCATGGTCTCGGCTGCAAACTCGGAAGCGGACTGGGAAAAGATCATGGCCCAAGGTTCGCAGAACAGCCTCAAGGACGAGTATCTGGTTTTGCTTTTTAGTATTCCCCTTGTGCTTTCGTTCTGCGGAGAATGGGGCCGTAAGGTCGTCGAGGACGGCTTCGCTGCGCTTTCTACTATGCCCGACTGGTACAGCTATACCTTGGGTATAATCGTGGCGAGTAGCTTCGCCGTTAGGTCAGCCACCAAGTTCTTTGGTGCAAGAAAATGAATGTAGTCACCTTTCCTGTTCTGTCTGATACCGACGCGCAGTTCGTCGCATTGGAGAAACAGCGAGAGGTGATTTCAGCGCAACGGCGCATGATAGAGGAACGACGTACTATGATCTTATCAAGCTCACAGGTCGAGCGGCTGCTGCACGGCAACAAAGACTGGGCAGAGTGGGTTAAACCCCTGCAAGACTTACTGCCACAGTATCAGATCAACACCCCACAGCGCGTGGCTATGTTCATGGCTCAGTGTGGGCATGAAAGCCTGAATTTTCGTGTGCTAGAGGAAAACCTGAACTACTCTGCCGCTGGCTTGAACTCTGTGTTTTCTAAATACTTTAAACGCGCAGGGCGTGATGCCGAGGCGTACCACCGCCAGCCAGAACGTATAGCCAACGTGGTGTACGCGGACCGTATGGGTAACAGTAATGCGGCGTCGGGCGACGGATGGAAGTACCGCGGTCGTGGGGTCATACAGCTGACCGGTGCGCACAACTACGCACTGTTTGCTGAGTCCGTAGAAAAGACAATACCGGCAACGGTTAAGTACCTCGCTACCAAAGAAGGTGCGCTAGAGTCAGCGTGCTGGTTCTGGACTAAAAACCAAATCAACAGTGAAGCCGATGGGGGCGACGTCCGTGCGGCGACCAAGCGCATCAACGGCGGGTACAACGGGCTGTCTGACCGAGAGCATCACTACAAAGACGCCATGAAGCTATTGGGCGGGGACTATACACCTATGAGTCGTCCCGTGTTGTTAAGGATAGGCTCGACTGGTGACGAAGTTAAGGCTGTACAAAAGGCGCTAGGCTTAGACGCCGACGGCCATTTCGGTAAAGTAACACAAGCTGCTGTGGTCGTCTGGCAGACAAACAACGATCTTCACCCAGATGGAATTGTAGGTCCAAAAACTTACCGCGCCATTGCAGATATATCTGCTTAGGAGTTAACACATGGCTGTCATCAAACTAAATTCATTTGCGGGTATAGCACCAAAACTACCGGCGCGTTACCTGCAAGACAGCCAAGCGCAGATCGCGTTGAACTGCCCTGTATTTTCGGGAAGCCTCCAACCACTTACCGACGTGGGCGCGTCAATACTTACCCTGCCTAAGACACCCGTTCCCAAGTCTATCTACCGGTACGGCCAAGACACCGAGGCTGACAACAACTACTGGTTCCATTGGCCCCAAGAGGTTGACGTCTGTCGTAGCCAGATTGCCGGTGACGTTGCAGAGTGGACGTTCTTTACCGGTGACGGTGGACCCAAAGCCACGTACAACTCATTGGCCCTTGGTTCGTCGGGCAATTATCCCACAGAGACTAGACCACTGGGGCTACCATCACCGTCTGCCCCCTGCACAGTTTCCGCAAACACCTTTACCGCGTCAGCGCACGCAGCTGAAGTAATACTCAGCTCGACACAGGTTGGCCAGCTATCTACGAGCTTAGGTATTTCCATTAGTATTACGACGGATGACGCCATTGGGTACACGGATGTGTCGCTTTCGTCGCTTTCGGTCCCTATTGCAGCAAGCGGTGTAGCAACGTTGATTAGTGCGTTAAGCGGCGTGACTGCTACAGAGGTAAGTGGAACGGTAAGCATAAAGACCGACGCAACTGGCGCTGACGCTAAGCTGTTCGTTAAGTTTCAAGCAGGCTCCACTCCCAACTTTGAGACCGGCACCTTCACACTAGATTCTACGGCTAGCGGCCAAACCGGGCATGTAAATCTTAGCGCCTCGGGCGCGGCGACCACCTCGGCTTATGTTGTTATAGAAGACTCCGAGATCGGGTCTATTACCTCGTCGGACGAAATATTTGTGTCAACGCTCGCAGGTACAAGCGAAGTTGTACACATAGACAACACCGTGTTTGACGGCGCTGCGACAGCTACGGGGCTTGCTGATTGGTTAAACTTAAAGCTCGGTAGCAACGTCACGGCCACAAAGTACGGCAGCTGCGTAGTGCTAACACCTGACACCGCAGGCGGTGGAGCCACGGGGACTATAAACTACAAACGAAGGGTCGGCACCGAATATGTTACTGAACTATCTAGCAGCGGCTCTGACTCTGCTTCGCCTGCTCGCGTCTTTGTTACGCAAACACATGTCGACGCCATGGAAGGCAATATTTTACAGCTGACAGTTGACGGAACAGAAACGTTACTGGCTGTAGGCACCACAGCTTACGTCAGCGGGTTAAGTGCTTTTTCAGAGTACGACATAACCGTTCAGACTTTCGGTGCCACCGAGCCTTTTGCGGTTGTCACTACAAACACTACTGGCACAGACGCAACGCTTAGCATCCGGTACGGAGTGCAAGACTCGACTGCTGTTATGTCTCAGCAAAACGCTGAAGGCTACTCTGACGAAGACACCACACTGGAAACGCGGGTCTACACGTACACGTGGGTAAACAAAGAAGCTGGGTTTGAGTTTGAGTCTGCGCCTGCCGCTGCCTCGGGTGATGTTGAAGTGCTAAACGAACAGACGGTATCCGTATCCGGGATGCAGACGACCCCCGGTGGGGAATATGTCGCAACGCATAAACGTATTTACCGGTCGGTGTTTGGGACGTTTTTGTTCGTGGCCGAAGTAGAAGCCGCGCTTGCTAGTTTTACCGACGACGTCAAGCCTGACTTGTTGGGCGAGCAGCTGCCGACACTCACCTGGTCCGAACCGCCGCAAACGCTGACTGGGCTGACTAACCTCCCCAACGGTTTGATGGCTGGGTTTACTGGACGGGATATATATTTCTGCGATCCTTATCACCCGCACGCTTGGCCCGAACAATATGTCCAAACGGTAGATTATCCTGTTGTGGGCCTCGGTCGTATGGATACCACACTGGCGGTACTGACCAAGGGAACGCCGTATCTCATACAGGGTACGCACCCTGCCAGCATGGCGGTTGTAAAATCGGATCTTGAACAAGCCTGCGTGTCTAAGGAAAGCATAGTAAGTCTAGGTGGGGCTGTCGTCTATGCTGCACCTGACGGCTTGATGCTACTGTCTACGGGCGGCTCCAAAATAATCACGCAGAACATGTTCAGCTATAAGCAGTGGCAAGCCTATTTTAAGCCCGAAACGATCCACGCGTACCAGCAAGATAACAAGTACATCGCGTTCTACGACAACGGCACGACGCAGGGTGGGTTTATTTTCGACGTAGCCAGCGGACAGTTCATTACGCACAACATATACGCCACGGCAGGCTACCACGACTTGCAGAGAGACAAGCTGTTTCTGGCATACGCAGACCGGTCGCTAAAGGCTTGGGAGCGCGGTAGCGCGATGACCTACACTTGGAAGTCTAAGAAGTTTACGATGCCGCAGATTACGGGCTTTTCTTGTGCGCAGCTTGAAGCCGAAGCCTACCCCATGACGCTGAAGGTGTTCGTAGATACTACGCTAATCCATACGCAAACTGTGCAGAACCGTAACCCGTTTAGGCTTCCTGCTAAGGTCGGTCGAGACTGGGAGCTACAGGTTGAAGGGGACAACGAAGTCTTCTCTTTGGCTATCGCACACTCGATGACGGAGTTGGCCAATGCCTAACCTACCTAGCGTTACCAGTCCTCTACCCCGCGACTTGCAGCTGTTTGTGCAGCGGGTCCGTGAAGCGATCGACGGCGGCGGCTTAGACGGCCTTGTAACCGCAAGGCAGATGGTTGTGGCGGGTATTGCTGGAATTACGAACGGCACTGTAACATCCGCTGCGGCGTCTGTTATCGGGACACCTACCCCTCCTACAGGGCTAGCAGGCTCTGGTGCGCTGGCTAGTGTTATACTGACGTGGAACGGACCCACATACTCGGGTCACGCATACACGGAGGTATGGGCTGCAACACAGACCGCGGCTCAGGTGACGGCGGGTGAAGCCCCTGTTATTACCCAAGCAGTGCTGATCGGTATGACGGCGGGAAATAACTTCTCGCATGGAATTGGTAGCGGGGCCACACGGTATTACTGGGCTAAAAACGTCAACCGAAACGGATTGGCCAGCGCTTTTAACGCAACGTCTGGCGTATCTGTGACCACAGGCGACGACCCTGAGTATTTAATGGACGTTTTGAGCAGCGCGATAGGCGGCGACTCGGAGGCCCCTTTCTTTCAGATTGACGAAGCGACGACGGTTAACGGTGTTAGTATTCCTGCGGGTACATACATAAAAGCCGCGTTCATTGCGGACGCGACGATCACCAACGCTAAAATTGGCTCTCTTACCGCAGACAAAATTTCTGCTGGCTTACTCAACACAGTGGACTTTTACGGCAACACTATTGCGGGGTCTACGATCTACCTCGGCGGCACGGTTACTTACGGCACAGACGCTGGCGGAAACAACACCAGCATCGCCAGTGTGGCCACTCCAAAAATAGCGATGAACGGCACGGGGGCTACGTTTAGTGTTGACGCATTTAAAGTTGATAACGGAGCTAGTGGCACGGCTACACCGTTTCAAGTCGTAGACAACTCAGTTTTTATTGACTCAGCGGTAATCAAGGACGCCTCCATAAGTCTCGCGCAAATAGACACGGCTAATATTACCGATTTGTCGTCAATAGCTGTCGACGCAGGGACAATTACCGCTGGAGTGCTGAAGTCTTCCGACGACAAGTTCGTCATCGACTTGACCAACAAAACCATTTCCATTGAAACGTAGGAGCAGTTTATGAGAGAAAAAGCGTACGGCATAATATGGACGGACAAAGGTGGGGTTTTTAACTTTTCTCACGCGCATGTCGTCGCGCAAATTGCCGAACGCGTGGCTACTGGCTACCAAGGTGAGCTGTGGCTGCTTAACTACTACGGGCAAACTAAACTAGCAGAAGAACGCGGGGAAAACGCGTTTGCCAAGGTGGAAATAGTAACGGCAGATACTTGCGAACCAAGTGACGAAGAGTTTGCGGCGCTAGACTTTCCAGTTTTGCGCGTGGCTATGCCCCGAGGGCGCTTTAAAATGTACTACCCGCTAGCTATGAGGGATCAATTCCCGTGGGAAAACCGCCAGTGGGATGAAGGGTCTTCTGACTGTTACCGCCTTGGCCTTGACTATTATGCAAAAGCATTGGGTATTACGCTTCCCGCTGTGCCCACTCCCAAAAACTACACCATACAAATGATGACCTACGCCAAAGTTAACTTGTTTGTTGAAAACTTTGAGGCCAGCGGGTTTGAACAGGTTATAGTTCCCGAAGTCGGGGACGCACTTTTAATACAGTCAGGTTTAGCGACCTTTGACGGCCCAGACCATGTAGGCGTTTACATGGAGGACAACAAATTTCTTCATCACTACAGAGGTCGCATGTCGACTATTCAACCCTATAGCAGCATGTGGCGGCAGAAAACGGCTATGGCTTTGCGCCACGCCAGCAGGATGTAACTATGTTCAACATTATAAAAAGAAAAAAACCTCTACACGTTCGGTTCTTTACTAATCGGCAAGGTCTCGCGGACTTATTTCCACCACAGAAGCTGTCGCAGAATATTCCTGACTGGTGGCGAGAAACACCTTTGTACCTACCGCATAGCCCCGAAATGGAGCAAGAGAACCAACGTCGTGGCGGGATGGCGCGGCCTGAAAAGCTCAGAAAATCTTCGAAGCACTGCTATGCTATGCAAGAAACTTTTAAACACGCGATCAACTTTCCTCTGTGGTGCGATGCGTTTTTGGAGGTGGACCACAAAGACAACGTGCGGAGTATGGGGCCGGGCAAAACAATGGGTAATGGCGGTCGCGGTCTCGGCGAACAACACCCCAAACAACAATACCCGGGTTTGCTGCCCGACAACTACTGTAACTACAAATTCAACTCCGCATGGCTGGCTTACACCGAAGAGTACGTTCCGTTTTGGATGTGCGATCCGTTCTACCATAAAGTAAATCGCGACTGGCAGGCTATGAACGGGGTGATTGAGTTTCACTACCAACACAACCTAAACGTCAACATGATTATAAGAAAACCGCCCCCGCCGAAGAAGGGTCAGAGGCAACAAAAAATTCAGTACGAGTTTAATGCCGGTGATCCGATAGCGTACTTTATTCCAATGGCACATGACCGAAAGGTTATCGTCACAGCCGAAGAAATCTCGGAAAAGGAATGGGAGCGCCTGCACTGGCAGCAACATATTTGGTTTAGCCACCATAAGGGGGTTAAAAAAACAGGACAGGGCGGCTGTCCAATAGCGGTAGGAGGTAAATAGCGTGACTGTACGTCTATTTGCGAGAGGTTCGGACGGCGTAGTGGCGATCACTAACGGCGCGTTGTCTGCTACTGCGCATACAGACTGCTTGGACAACCCGCTTAAACGGCTCGACAAACTACATTTTCACTCTGACTTAGACTACATGTCGTTGTCAGCAACGTTCAGCACCACAATTACGTTTGCTGCGCGAGCGGCTTCTAGCCAGACTATTACATATGACAAGGGTAAAGACAGCTACCAACAGCAGATACCCGATAGTGGATACGTTCGCCACGACCTTGGAACTCACGGTTTGGGGTACACTCCGTTTGCGACTGCTACTCGCGGGTCTTCGGGTTCTCAAGTAACGCCAACATATCCGCTACAAGAAAACGGAGCCGCACTTCGCTTTATCAACATCGAAATGGATACAACAAAAATATACGTGTACGAGTTTTGGGTTACGTTTACTGACTCGTTATCAAGTGTAAGCGAGGACTTTGATGTCTGGGTATTTAGGAATCCTGAGTAATGGCTATTGTTTTAAAAATAACACCTACAAGGTTTCGGGCGTCTGGCAGTAAGCTAGACAGCCAACGACGCTACATTCGTAAAGTCTCAAGCGGGGAAGATTTACGGTTTGTAAACGGGCAAAACATGGACGTCTCTGGGGGAGGGCTAAGGTACGTTCAACCGACCGGTACAGCCGTAGACGATAGTGTGTACGACGGCAGCTTCATCGGCACCACTGGGACGAGGATAAAGGTATGAGCGGTTTTACAGCTTCAAGCTCACGCATACGTGTTGTCGAGACCATTGGTAGCGTCGACGAAACTGTTTTTGACACCGACGACGACATGCCCCACATCGTGGGTACAACGTACCTTGCAAGCGTTGCTGTTGATTTTGATAACCTAACTCAAACGGCGAGTTACGTCGGCGCATTATGTGTACCGACCCACAGCCTTGAAAGAGTTAATGTCTATGTCCCCTCGGTTTGGTACTCTTTTATCGTCTGGACCCCCAGCAGTTACGATTGGTATACCGATACCTACACGTCGGGTTTTATGTCTTTTGACCGCACCTACACGTCGGGGTTTGTTAGTCATTCGTGGGAATGGGTTTACGATCCATGTGGATATACCATCCCCTACTTCGAATACTCGGTAGATGCAGAAGAATATAGCAGCGTCACTAATATAGCAGACTTGCCTACGGACGAAGACGGCACTGCGCTTGATGTTGACTTCGTTATTGTGCAGGCGACGGGTATCAGGACTACTGGCGGCAAAGACGCACGTTTCGACCAATCGCTTCCAACCACAGTACCTACAAAGACGTTTTCTTTCCAAGGGTCTCTTTTGTTAGAGTCTTCTGGGGAAGCAAGCGGCGGCTCGTGGTTTCGGCGAATAATGTCTGTTTACCCAAGCGGAAGCAAACTAAAGCTAAAAGTACAAGAGTCGGTAAAGTCGCTTAGTAGGGGAGCGTACGACTCGGCGTTCCCGCATATTGGCGAAACGCGAAGTACCTACAGCTTCAACTTGAAAGTATTTTTTGGAAAGTTTAGACAATGAGAACATACGAAGTTCATAGCATAGAAAACAATCTTGCGAGTTTGCAGACGACTGTCCGCTTTCGCGTATGGGGAAATACCGACGTGATGGACCGTCTGCTAGACGAGTGTAAGGTGACGCTTGAGGGGCGGTACGATCTGAACGATGAGGGTCTTATGGACCAGATAGAACAAATTTATGAAAGCGAGGTCGTTAATGCCTGATCCAGTAGTAACAAGAGAACCTCCACGGTATGACGAAGTTTATACCGGCGGAACGTTTATGGGTATTCAAATGACGGTGGTTGCGAAAATAAACGATGCGTCGATTACTGTTCAAACTACGTGGAACCTCCCCGACGATGAGCAACTGACGGCGGAACAGTGGCACGCTCAGAAGCAAGCTCTCGGCCCATCCTTCGCCGCACGCGCTGCGCTAAACACAAACTTAGAGTACCAAGTCCTGCAAGCGATCATGTCGCACATCGCAGCGTTGCCGCAAACCGCATAAAGGGGATTGTTTTTATGTGCTTTAATGTGTTAACACGTAAACAGGTAGTGCCATGTCCACGTCTAAGCTGATATTTGACGACAAAGAACGCGTTGGCCGGTGGGTCGCGCAGCAAGTCGATCAAGAGGCTTCGTGGGGGGACCACTACGCAATGGGCGCTGAGTTAAATGGCGAATTAGTTAGCGGTGTAGTTTTTAATAACTTCAATCAGTCTAACGCGACCAGCCACATAGCAGTCAGCAAACCCACAAAACTGTTTTTAGAAATGCTTGATAACGCGTTTGTCTACGCGTTTGGGCAGTGCAAGCTAAGGCGGCTTACGGGTTTGGTTACAGAAGATAATCATAAAGCACTGAGGTTGGACAAGCACATCGGCTTTCAGGAAGAGGGCGTTATGAGACAGGCGGGGATGCAAGGCCAAGACGTAATTGTACTCGTTCTGTGGCCCGAGAATTATTACAGAGGACAGAACAATGGGTTCTAAAGGCGCACCACCCCCCGACTATACACCGCTGGCAAACGCAAGCAAAGAAGCAGCGCAAATCCAAGCGGGTCTTGGGCGTGAGCAGTTGGCCTTTGCGCGGGAGCAATATGATCGCTCGGCCCCGATACTAGAGCAAATTGCTAACCAGCAGATGGCGGCACAAGAGGAGCAGATGGCGCAAGCGCGAGACTATTACAATTACCAGCAAGACACGTACCGACCGCTCGAACAAGGGCTGGTTGCAGACGCGCAAAGGTTCAACACCGAAGCGTATAGAAATGACCTAGCTAGTAAAGCAGCAGCAGATACCGGTGTGGCGTTCGGACAGAGCCAAGCCATGAACCAGCGAGCTATGGCAGCGATGGGGGCTAACCCCAACTCAGGTCGTTTTGCAGGGATGCAGCAAGCTAGCGGTCTAGCGCAAGCAGCCACTAGGGCCAATGCCATGACAGGTGCTAGGACGCAGGCCGACCAGATGGGCTACGCACGCAAACTTGATGCAGCGGGTCTTGGTCGCGGCTTGGCCGGTGCTTCAGCCGCAGCGTACGGCGGGGCGACAAATGCAGGCTCACAAGCGGGGCTTAACGCTCAGTCAGCTGGCCAGAACTACATGGGTAATATGGCGGTTGGCGCTGGCACCATAGGTTCGGGCCAACAAATGCAGATCAGCGGCCTAAGCAACGTACTTAACAACCAAACCAGTGCGTACGTCAATACTCAGGGTAGTATGCTTGGTGACATTGGCGGCATTATGGGGGGAGCCGCAGCTATGAAAACAGCTGGATTTTCAGATCGCCGCTTAAAAGAAAACATTGTCGAAGTCGGTGTGGATCAACGCACGGCGCTGACTTTGTATGAGTTTAACTACAAGAAAGAAGTAGGCGATCCAGACATTCGGTATCGTGGCGTAATGGCCGACGAGGTTGAGCTTAGTTACCCAGATGCTGTTGGAGAGTACAACGGGTTTAAAACTGTACACTACGCAATGCTCGGCATTGAGATGAAAGAGGTGGCGTAATGGCACGTAAATCAGGTTGGCAGGAGTTCACCGATAATTTTAACAGCGTGTACAAAGGTTTTACCAAAATAGGGCAAGACTGGGAAAGCGCCGATATTATGGACGACGAAAAGTTCATGGCTAAAGGCGGTCTGGGGTACAACTCCAAGACAGGTAAAGCGCTAGAGGGTACCGCCCTAGAAAAAGCCCGATATAAAGCTCTCGGCGACATTGCTACGAAGTACGGCAACGCTAAAGACGGTTTAGAGTACCGGCAGCAGCTATCTAATCTGGAATCCTCCGAGCGGGAAAACACGATTAACCAAAGCATTATGGCCGAGCTAATTAACCAGAGAGGGGCGCTTACGTCCGCTGAAATGCGATCTCGCGCCAATGTCAACAATGCTAGTGCATCATTGTCGTACGCACGTGGCAATGAAATTAAAACACTACTTGGGCCAAAACTCGACAAGGCTAAAGCACTGGCAAGAAGTGCTGGCTTCGAAGCAGACATATCAGGTGTTAACGCATGGCTTGCTCAGAATACAAAATCTAAAACGCTAACAAAACAACTTGCCGAACTTGAGACCCAGATAGCTCAACAGGAAGCCGACATCCAAATAATTGATGACGCCTCGTACGTCGAACGGGGTATTGCTCAAAACCAACGAGATGCGGCTCAAGCTAACGTACAGACTACTGTGGCGAAAGCACCATCAGCGGTAGCGGCGGGGATAGCAACAGACCAGAAAACCGCGGCTGAGGCTACTACGGATACATTAATTGCCGATAGTGATTATTCGTGGTTAGCGCCAATAGCACAAAAAAAAGCTGACTACTTGCAAGCTAACAACGACGCAAGCACGTCGAATCTCCAACTTATTGCAGACAGTGCAGAACTTAAATCGCTAGCTGCGCAACACGCTGCGTCTCAGAGTACAGCAGAACGAGACAGCTTAAAGCTAAAAGGTTTATTTGAGTATAACAAGGGTATCCAAAGCGGTAAGTACGGCAAGATAGGCACTGATAGCTTTGATGAAAAAGCAGCCACAAACGATTTCTTACAGTTAACTGCTGCGTTCGAAGGGATGCCTGCGGCCACAGAACTTTACAACAAATACGTTAAAACAGGTAACGAAACTGCGCTGGCAGAATTTTCTCAAATAGGCTTAGAAATGGGGGCTAGGGTAACTACGGCGTTAAGAGGTCCAAACGGCCTAAACAAAGCCATAAAGATATTCGATGAGTATAACGGAGAAGGCGAGGGCAGCTTTGGGATGAGGCTGGCCGAAGACGCTAATGGCCGTGTGTCCATAATTGAAACTAACCCTGACGGTACTGATCGCATAGAAATTGCCGCGGCAGACAACAGAGTCTTACTTGGTGAAATGCTTCAAACTATGACTGGGCCCACAGCTATGATCGGCCTTGCTGAACGGTTTCGGGAGTCTGCAAAAACTGGGTTAGAAACCAGAACGGCGGAGCAGAACATTGCAACTAGCAAGTCAGTCGAAGGCGCTAATAAGGCGCGTGCAAAGTTAATAAACGCGCAGGTCAAAAACCTGCCTGAAGAGCTAAAGCTAACCAAAGCTCAGGCGGAACTGGCTACTGCAAAAGCCGACGAAATCGTAAAGAGCATGGAAGGCTTACAGCCGGGGCCAAAGCAGAAGCTAATCATTGAAGAGTCTCTTGAAGCCGTCGCTAAGTTGATAATCGCCGGGTACGAAGGGGAAGACCTAGATAAAGCGGTCGCCGACTACATGCGAAACAGAGGGGCTGCTACCTCTGGTGATGGTTATTCAATAGAACCGGCAGATTAAGGGGCTAAGACGAATATGGGTAAATTTACGGTCACAGCCCCAGACGGCAAAAAGTACACGGTAACTGCGCCTGAGGGAGCATCCGAAGACGAAATCTTAGATTATGTCCGGTCGCAGACTATGTCGTCGCCCGAGCCTGAACCAGAAGAACCCGGCTTTTTCCGAGACGCTGGTGACGTGGCTACCGGTGTACTAAGTGCGGTTCCTAAAGCCGCCGGTGCGCTGGTTGGGTTAGGTACTTACGTCAAAGGTCTTAATCAACTAGCTGACCCTGCGGCTGAGGCGCTGTACGCTGCTGGCGACTTCATCGACGAAAGTCTTATGTCAGACTTCCAGCTGGGCAAAAAAGCCGAACTTAGCGCTGCGTTAAATGACTCGCTCAAGGATATGCCTGCGTTCCCCGAAGATGCTTCGATGGGCGACCGAGTAGCGTTCGTGCGAGACTACATCATGAACCAAGGCGGCGCAGCCGCTGGCTATCTTTCCGAAAATCCTGGTCAGGTAATTAACTTTATCGGCGAAACGCTGCCTCATATATTCTTGGGCGGGGCCATTGGTAAAGGCGGTAAGGCCGTAGCCATTGGGGCAAACGCTTCAACAAAAGCAGGTAGCCTTGCAAATAAAGCTACAGGGCTGGCGGCTAACAGAAGCGGAGCCACGTTTGGTGCGTTTGGGGAAGGTGTTCTCGCTGCCGGTGATATTGGTGCGCAAACCGCTATAGAACAACGGGCGCAAGGCAACTACGACTACGAACCAGAACGGCTGTACGGTCTGCTGGCTGCGCCTACTACTGCTTTAATCGGTCGAGCGGGTGCTAAACTAAGCGGTGGTGACTTTGACACAATGGCTGTCGGCGGGGCGCTAGACCTTGTCGAAGAAGGTGCTAAAAAAGCAGGTCTTGGTGCTGCGGCTAAAACGGTAACTAAATCAATAGTCAGCGAAACAGGCGAAGAATTTTTACAGAGCGGGTCGGAGCAGGTATTCGGCAACGCTGCCCAAGAAAAAGATTTGTACGAGGGTGTTGGTAGTTCAGCAGTTATCGGTGCGGCAACAGGCGCAGGTCTAGGCGCACTCTCTGGAACTGCACAAGCGTACATCGACAGTCAATCTGAAACTAAACTAGACCGTGACGCAGCGGCTGCTAGGACGGCTGACGACCTTGCGCTGGAAGCTCAGAAAGATGCCGAGCAAGCTGCGCTGGAAGATCAGGCGGTGGCGCAAGAACAGTCACGCAAGGAAATGCTGCAACGAAATGTGGACTTTTTTCCTGCCCGAGAAGACTATGTAGCTGAGCGTAAAAAGGCGCGGGTGGCAGACTTAGACGACACGACCAGTGAGCTACACGCCACGTACCGGCAGTGGAAGATGGAGAACAATCTTTTACTGAAAAACGGCAGCAAAGAAGACAACGCCGCCAAGAAACGGTTCTTGAAAGAGACTACACCAGAGAACGAAACAGAACAGCTGCACGCAGAACACGAACAGGCGCTGGAAGCGTTTGCCATAGAACGTGAGGCCGCTTCTGCATCGCAAGTAAATCCAGCCCAAGACAAAGAGCTACCAAGCCCGATTAATCTGAATGAAACTGCTGGCCCCCTGCGCCCACAAGACCCGGGTTTTTCTGTTACTGCCGACAGCACCATTATCCCACCAAGCGCGTCGACGGCTGCTATGGAAGCGCAGGTACAGGGTGAACTACCGTCACCCTTGGCTTTGGCTAAGGACCAACCGGTGCAGGCTGGGCCGCTGGTACCACAGCTGTCTCCCGAGATTACACGCGCCGTCGAAGCCGCACGCCTTAAAGACGCAGGCAAAGCCCCCAAGGTTAAAGCGGGGACCAATGAGTCGTCCAAGCCAGCACCAGTAGCTGTCCCTGAGGCTGACCCCGCTGCAATGAAAGTCTACAGCCAGAAGACGGCTACAGCCAAGGTTGAGGCTCTGGCGGCGGCTAAGGTTCTACCCGATGATTGGTCGAGCGCGTTCCCTGAGTTAGACAGCGCGTTGAACGCAGCCAAGTTTACAATTAAACCTTTTAACGCTGCCCTTGAAGCTGCGCTTACTGTATCGGCTGTTTCAGCAGACCCGACTACTAACACCGCGGTTAACCCACAAGCTACACCTGAGGTGACGGAACCATCTGTTAACACGTTAGCAGAAAACGGGACGACCGAAGAAGCTGCTCAGTCTCTAAAAGACCCCAAGGCGTTAAAGTTATCTGTGGCGCAGGACAAAATATTTAAAGTTCTCGACGATCACTTAACTGGCGATAAAAAGTACGCGATAGACGAAGTGTATGCTGGGGGTAAGTTTCTCGATACCAACATAGCCAAGCTCGCGGGTGTACAAAGCAAGCAGCACGTAGCCACTTCTATCGACAGGTTCAAAACCAAGTTTCTTGAGACCCAAGGGCTTCTCAAGCCAAGGGCATCGAAAGCTGAGAAAGACGCCGCAGTTGCAGCGTATAGTGAACGTCTACGCCAAGAAGCAGACGAAGCGAGACAAGCCAAAATTAAAGCCAGCCAAGAAGCAGCCACCGCAGAAGATACAGTCGACGCCGATATATCACAGACGGCAGACACTGCTGACACCGTGGACAGAAACCCTAACTCAGCTGAAAACCTTGGCGACGTATCCGACGATGGTGAAGGGTCGAGTAGTATTTTTGCCGAAGTGGGCATAGACAGCACGGTCGCATCAGTCGGTCAAAATAATTACTCTAACACTAGCGCCACAAACACAGACAACGAAATAACCAAGCGCGACAGTGAGGGCAACCAAATTGCAAAAAGTGGCACTCTATCTAAGCAAGCGTACAAAGCAGCAAACGCGCAGGAACGTAAGGCGGTAGCTGAACGAAACGAACTAGCGCAGAAACAGGCTGAGGCGGCGGGTACAGAGTTTACGCCCGAAGAGTTCAAACCAATCAAAGACCTCACTGCCAAGCAAATACAAGAGTTCGCCCAAAAGCAAACCACTTCAGCCGAAGAAGTAGCCGCTCAAGCCGCAGAGCAGAACGCCAAAAACCTGCAACGCAACATCGACTACGCAATGCAAGAAGTCGACGCCAAGATGGTCTTCAGTGAGTGGGACGCCCTAAAATCTGATAGCACACCCGCGTTCGCTAAGGTAAGTAAACAAGACCGTTTCGACTGGATGATGAGTGTCCTAGAGTACCAAGAATCAAACCAGTCCCCAGAAGACCTTCAGCTGCTGACCGCAGACTTGCGCGAGATAGAACAACGCCTAGAGGAGACAGCCAATGACGTCCGAGCTACCGAAAGTAACCAAGGCTCAGCAACTCAAAGCGCGGAACGTACTGATGAAGCTCGCGCCCCACCTACGGGAAGCCAAGGACAAGGGAGTGCCGTTAACAGCGAAGCAGGAGCGGATACTAGCCAAGATGGAGAAGCTGCAAGCGTCCAAGGCGCAGCAAAAACAGCCCCAGTCGTAACCAAGAAGCCTAAGAAAAAAGTACTTAAAAAGCCGGGCACTCGGTTTTCGTTATTCAAGACCCGCAATAACACTACAACCAAAGAAGCTATAGTTGATTCTGTACAAAAACTTTTTGGTAACAAAGTTCCGGGCCAACGGTTTCCAATTTTAGAAGACGACGGGCAGGGCGCGTTTAACCTTGAGAGTGAGAATGAGCAGCGTCCACTTGGCGATCTTTACAGCCCCATTCAAGTTTATGATACGCTTGAAGACGCGATTAAAGGAACAAAAGGGCGTGTCCCACGGGCGCAGCTAGAAAGAGCACAAGCGTTTATTGACCCCGACGATAACCGACGTATCCACCTTATAGCCGAACACATTGAAGCTGGAACAGAAGCCGCCGTGTTAATGCACGAAGCGGGTGTGCACCTAGGGCTTGAGGATGCAATGACCGGCAAACAGCTGGACACGTTAGCTGATGTGGTAAAGGCGTGGGAAACTCAGCCAGAAAATACGGTCGAAAACAAAGTTTACAAAGCTGCCACGGCCCGTGTGGCGTTTGCTCGCATGACCGGCATGGAAGAAAACTTAAGTAACGTAGAGCTAATAGCTTACGCAGTGGAAGAAGCCGTTAACCTTGGCGTTAAGCCCACAGGGATGCAGATTAGTATCGCCGAGCAGTGGCTAAGCGACATAAACGATTTCTTTGTAGGTCTTCTCACGCGTATGCGCGTAATCGCAAACCCTAACTTCAATGAAGCTCAAGGCTTTATTCCTGCAATGAACGCGCAGCAGCTGGTAGCTTTAGCCCGAGGTTCGTTGGAAGGCGTGTACAGAGCAGCACTGGCTGAACCCGGGGCTTTGCCTAACGCAAAACCCAAACGAATAGCGCTGTATTATTCGGGCGCTAAAAGTACAATTCGCTCAACGCGCCGCGGCGTTGTCGTTACTCCTAAGTCTAAAAACGACGGGGGTAGAAGTCCTTTAAACCCAAGTACCGGTACGATTTTCGCTAATCCTGTGCAGCCGGGAGAAGAAATCTATGACTGGGAGCCAGACGCTAAATTTGGACCCCTAGAAAATGTATTTACCATGGCTACCGAAACAGATTACTCGGGCACCGGCATAGATGGCTTTGAAAGCCTCAAGGTAGAACTTTTTTCAAAAGACGCAAACATTCCAGGAGCAATCGTAACTGCTACTTTAAAGCGGAATGAAGGAGTCGGTAACTCTTACGACGCGATTATACAAGGACCACAAAACCCTGACCTAGAAAAACTTACCGGCATCAGAGTTACTGACGCGCCAATAATCTCCGGTGGAGATACGATGCCTAGGCTTGAGGGCGTCAGTATGCGGCAAAACCTGCGCTTTATGAGAGAGGTCCGCAGGCGCTTAACGAGGATGAACGGCGGGGTCGTTCCTAACATCACAGCAACACGAATTACGGGTGCCGCGGCAACAAACGACATTGGCTGGGTTACGCGTGAGTACGACTACAACACGATCGGCCAACGTTATGGGTTTAAAGACCTGACCGGCAATGATTTTGATGTTGACCCAAAACCTAAGACTGGGTCCAGAGAAGTCTTTGAAAAACTCACTAAAGAACTAACAGGTAAAAGCACCAACTGGCGGGTAAAGGTCTTCGACAACGAGTCTGATGTCGTAGCACAACGGATACTTAAAAACCTTGGCGGTGACGCGCTGGCTAACGTAAAGAGCGGAGCTTCATTTGGCTGGGTTTCGGAAGATAGTAATGGCACAACCACTGCACACTTCATCCTTAGCAACATTGCAGCCGGTGGCGAACGCGCAGCCTTTATGCACGAAGTCGGTTCTCACCTAGGTATCGACCAGATGGTAGACGCCAATACCCGAGCAAGGTTAGAACTGAAAGTTAACGAATGGGCTTCCCAGAACGATAACTCACTTGAAAGCATCATCAGCAAAAAAGCGCTTGAACGGGTGCAAAACGCTGCGCAGGTCGATAGCCGCATGGCGAAAGACCCAGAGATAGTCACGTCGGAAACACTCGCTTATTTCTTGGAAGAAGCCACGGCAATGGGCGTGGAGCCAAGCGTTAAAACACCAATAGGCCGCTTGCTGCGTGAACTGTACGCACTGTTTAAAAAGGCTTTGCGCAAAATAAAGTACAACACCGATAATCTTACTGCACAGGATGTCGTCGATCTGGCGCAAGGCGCAGCACGTATATCTTTACGCGCTCGGAAACACGGGGCGACTGCTGACTTCAGGCGGTTTAACCACGCATACATGGGCATGGGTGAAGGAGCGCAAGCCTACGGCTGGGGTACTTATCTGGCTGAACGCTTCTCTATCGCACGCTGGTATCTACGTCAGGACGAAAAACGTAAAGGTAAAGAGGGGAGAGAAGCGGCTCTTTCTGATCCAAACAACCCACTAAACAAACGTATTGAACTCGACGATATGCCACCAGTGGTGTCAGAAGTAATTCAGAAATTTAACCCACCATCAAGAAACACCATCGGGACAGCAGCTGAGGTTAAGGAACGCAACGCCCCCGGTTGGCATAAACCCCCTCTTGAACCGCCACGTATCGAGTTTCGGGAAACAGCCGATGATCTTACGGAAACGATAATTACCTACCCGACTAGAGGCGGGACGCGTGTTAGTTTTAATGTACAGGCCGTGGTATTCCACAGAAATGTTCCAAGCCAGCAGGATGTAGACAAACACGCTGAGGCGCAAACCGAGCTTAGGAAAATACAGGAGCAAGCGTCGAAAGACGTCGCCGCCTACCGCAAGGAGATGGGCGTCGAAGGTAACATGGTCTTTGTGGACACGCTGGTAGAAGACAAAGACATGATGCCGTGGGGTTCAGAGATTTATAAGAACCCAGCAATCGAAGAAAGACTTACAAAAATGTTTCTGTCGTTACCGCCGATAGATGCGTTTGACCTGCTAGACTATATTTTCCACAAAAGCCCCGTTTTGTCCGACCCAAACACGAGTGACATTACTTCGCGGATGAACGAAATCAAAAAACGGCACGACCCCCTTCTTTTGGGCAACCCCACACTTTTTGACGCAAACAACCCGGGTTCAAAAGCCGACAAAGACAGGGCTAAAGCAGCGTTGACGTCTGACTTAACTGATTTTCTTGGCGAGACGTTTATGAGTGCTTCTGGTGCTGACGTGTACAGGGGCATGGAGCTGGCGTTAAAACTTCACCCTCGCAGTTCGGCTATGCTGAGTAATATGGCTGACCAGCTTTCCGACAAATCGAAAAGTAAACCTGCGTTTCGTGGTAAAAACAGCTTCTCTGGGCAAGAGGATATGGTCATCTCTATGATGATGGACGACTTCGGCGTTAAGGGTGTAATATTCCCTGATGCGGGGACACTCGGTGCCACGTCAGCAGATCAAGGGCTTGCGTACAACAGCGTCGTGTTCGATGAAGACAACCTGATTGTCATAGGCCGTACGCCGGGGAAAAGCGTCAGTAACAAGAAAAATACCGTAGACGAAATTCGATATGGTATTAAAGAAAGCTGGGCCGCTAAGACACAAGGCCCACAAGTAAAGCCGTTCCTTACCAACGCTAAATTTATCGCCAAAGCTGGTACGCAATCTCTCAAGTTCCTGCACCAAATCGTCGGCCAGTCTCGTGAAAAAATGCCTGCCGTCGGTCGTTGGTACGATGGTATGCTAGCCGCAGAAGCCACGCGTAACGAGATACGCAGGCAGTTCGAAGACATTGCCATACGGGCGACAAACTTAGACCCCGCTCGACTGGATGCGGTTGACGACTTTATCGGCAAGTCAACGTTCTTCCAGAAATGGGCTTACGACCCTGAGATTAAGGGCAGGACGGTCAAGATAGACCCGATAATGAAACGGATTTTTGACGGGCTTAGCGAGAGTGAGCAGCAGCTGGCCAAGGACGTGTTTGCGCACGGTGAAAACATGCGGCAGAGAAAGATTGCCATAGCCAAAGCCTTAGGCGTGGACAAAAAGTTCTTTACCGAGGCAGCGTTGGAAGGGCCGTACGCGCCCCTTAAACGGTTCGGTAACTTTGCAGGGGAGTTAAAGTCACAGCAGCTTGTGGATGCGGAAAATAAACGCGATGCGCTTGACCCTAAGGCCGTTACAAAACAACTTCGTGAAAAAATAGATAAATTAAAGTCTGACCCTGACCACTATGTAATCCGTTTCTTCGATACGCCGGGGGCGGCAGAACAATTTGTTGACGCGAACAGAGACAAGTACGCTTTTGGCGAGTGGTCGGAGCGAGAAGCAGACATCGAAAGCGATCGCATCGGCAATCCAGCAGTATACGAGAAAGTCCTTGGTGCGCTGCAAGCTGGCAACAACTCGGCTATACCTGCTGACGCCAAGAAAGCCTTTCAAGACCTAGTTAAGAACTTGTACTTCCAGTCGCTGGACGAGCGCAGCGCTCGGTTGTCTGGGTCACGACGTATGAACAGAGCAGGCTACGACAAAAACATGATGCGGTCGTTTCTGTCTCATGCACGCGCTGAAGCTAGTTTGATTTCGCAGATGGAGAACGGGGCAACTATAAACGCAGCACTTGCAGAGGCGAAGCCGTCTAGCGGCGCTCGTAAAGAACAGCAAGACACGTACAACATGATTGTTAAGCATTACAAAGACACGCTTAACCAAGTGGATACGCCCATCCAAGATCGCATTGCTGCGGCCAACTCTGTTTACATGTTGACAACTAGCATCGGATACCACCTTACAAACGCTACGCAGCCGATCATGGTTACGCTACCGCGCCTTGCTGGAAACTTTAACGACCACAACGGTGCATGGGCTGCATTGTTCAAAGGTTACGGTGTGGCTAGGAGCATTATCGACGGGAGCTTCATTAACCAAGTAAAGACGGCGGCTACTGTTGGGTTGGTGGGTACGAACCAAGTCGGGATCAATATTGAAAAAGCCCCGCCTGAGTACCGCAGGCTGCTAGAGTATTTGCAGCTGCACCAGTTGCTGGACGTCGGCATGGAAGAAGACCTTGGCAACTTAGACAAATTTGATTTTGGCTACGACAGCATAAACAAAGCATCTGACTTTCTCGGGGGCATGACGCATCGCCTGTATCAAGTGGCTCGTTACGTCGAAGCCCACAACCGTGTCTCGTCAGCGATTGCTGCGTACGACATGGCCAAGAAAAATCCCAATGCTATGCGGCAGATGAAGATGACGCCGCTGGAGTACGCTACAGCGGTCGTGCAGGATACGCAGGGTAACTTCTCACGACTAGACGCTCCACTGCTGTTAAAAGCTCTTCCTAAAGTCACAGTGCAATATCGTAAGTATCAGTTCATAATGGCGTGGCATTACACTGACGCGTTTAATCAAATTCGGTTCGGTTCGCAGGAAGAAAAAGCTGTGGGCGGACGCATTTTGGGTTATTCTCTTGCGTACGCGGGACTTGCTGCGGGGCTGACTGGGGTTCCAATGCTGGGTAGCCTGTACTGGGTGTTTACGACCCTGCTGGGGGATGAGGATGAGCCAGAAGATTTAGAGCGTTACATTCGGTCTAAGATAGAAAACGAAAAGCTGGCCGACGTGCTGGCCCGTGGCCTACCTGCGTTCCTCGGTGTCGATATGAGTACGAAGCTAAGTCAGGGAAAAATATTTCTGCCGATGCCGTACGTTGACTTTGAAGCTAGCGAAGACGGCATAAAAGATGTTTGGTTTGGTCTTCTCGGTCCAGCCGGTACGACAGCAGCTAACTTTGCCCGAGCAGCTGGTTACATGGAAAAAGGCGACATGCTCAAAGCCATCGAATACTCGGTGCCTAAAGGTGTCAGGTCGGCCACAGAAACATTTCGTTTGGCCACAGAAGGGTTCTCGCTTTCTAACGGCGATATAGTGATCGACCCCCGAGAAATAAATATCGGCAGCTTGATGCTAAACGCCATGGGCCTGCCGTCTACCGAGATCAACAAAATTAAATGGACCCGAGGGCAGCAGTACGAGCTGACGGAATACTTTAATAGTGAGAGCAGTCGTCTGCGCAACGAATACATCGACGCAAAAGCTGACCGCGATAGGGCCAAGCAAAAAGAGCTACGACAGGAGTGGCGTGACCTGCAAGCGTCCAAAGATCGTATCCGTCCGTTCTTCAACAACGAGCGTGGCACCCTGCAACGTCAGCCAGTTTCAGATTTGATGAAAGCCCCAAGGCGGCAGAGCAAGCGCGAAGATAAGTATCGAAAGCAGCTAACCGGTAATTAAGTTCCCTCCCGCCGTGTCCTCCCAGCACGGCCAACTGGACCCAGCAGGCGCTCTCCCCCTGTTGGGTCTTTTTTTTGACCAAAATAAAAACGTGACCAAAACGTGACCGTTTGTTCTCAAAATAGGCCCAATGTTCTCGGAATATGTAGGAAGTTACTCTACCTGAGTGGGGGTTAATGAGGATGGTGATAAAAATAAGTCATTGGTATTATTGTATAAAATGGCGGAGACGAAGGGATTCGAACCCTCGAACGAGTCACCCCGTTACTCCCTTAGCAGGGAAGTAGGCTGGAGAGAATAAGCGTTTAGAATCAACATGTTACTTGACTACTTTTAATGTCCGTGACCAATTCTTGCCCAAAAGAGCTGTTGCACGCTCTCCAGAATCGTCGGTGTGGATGTATGTTTCAGCTACCAAACGGGGTGATTTCCACCCGCCAGCGTCAGCGATTTGTTTTGCGGACCAGCCTAGCTTTTCTAGCGATGTCGCAAAGCTGTGACGACCTACTTGGTGCGTACCAAGATATTCGACCCCGGCTGCTGCACAGGCCATTTTGAGCGACTTGTAAACACTTCGTCGATCTAGGTACCCAAACACGCGTCCGTGGCGCGGTGGCATTTCCCTGAGCATATCCGCAAGCACTGGCACAAGACTGGCGTACGCTTCCGTACCGTTCTTTGTTTTGTCGATGTGCGCTTTGTTTATGTCCCATTTGATGTCGTCAGGCGTCAGTTTTATCGCGTCTCCGACCCGTCGCCCTGTGGTGTGTAGAAACAACAGCATCGCAAACAAGTACGGTGGAGCGTTGGGAAAGCGGCGTTCTACTGTCAGGTGGGGTTGCAGTGCCAACAGGTATTCGTACCCCACGGCT
>Ga0206130_10002953_pt1 | contig 22963 bp, 24 predicted proteins | sample Helgoland_Spring_9_FD_148637 | JGI IMG/M metagenome (GOLD analysis project Ga0206130, IMG submission 148637) | Pelagic subsurface seawater microbial communities from Kabeltonne, Helgoland, North Sea - Helgoland_Spring_Bloom_20160512_1 | ecosystem: Environmental > Aquatic > Marine > Epipelagic ... | reverse complement strand
ATGCAACAAAAGTTACTTTTCTAGCAAAAATAAAAACAACAATACAGCTTTTTACTATTAATATTTATCTTATTGCCCTAACTATAAATAATATGCTTCTAATTATTGTTGCCGATATTTTTCTATTCGCCTCTCTTTTTATTACTTTGTATACAGGCCTCTTGTATACATTAAATTCTTTTAATGATAATAGCTCTTAAGCAATGAAACTTATAGTTGTAAGTGGAGGTTTTGACCCTATTCATTCAGGCCATATTGCTTATTTTAAGTCTGCTAAGAAACATGGAGATAAATTAATAGTTGCTCTTAACAGCGACTCCTGGTTGGAGAAAAAGAAAGGTAAGTTTTTTATGCCATTTGATGAAAGGAAAGCTATTGTTGAATCAATACAATTTGTAGATGAGGTTATTGGTTTTAAAGATGACACCAAGGGTTCTTGCATAAATGCATTAGAAGAAATTAAAAAACTGCATCCTAATGACGATATTTATTTTGCTAATGGTGGTGATAGAGATAAAAAAAATATACCAGAAATGTCTGTTTCTGATATAAATTTTATTTTTAGCGTTGGCGGTAATGATAAAAAAAATTCGTCATCTTGGATACTAAATAAATGGCAGTACTATTTTGAAGAAAGGCAATGGGGATCATTTTTTAATTTGTTCGAAACAAATAATATTAAAGTTAAAGAATTGATAGTAGAGCCTGGTAAATCTATGAGCTTTCAAAGGCACTTTAAAAGAAATGAGATTTGGCTAGTAAGCGAGGGTTCTTGCATAGTTTCTTATTTAGAAAAGGAAACTAACCAAGAAAAACAAAACATTAAACTGAATAAATTTGATCACTATCTTGTCCCAATTAGGCATTGGCATCAAATAAGCAATCCATTCAAATTAAAAGTACATATTATTGAAATCCAGTATGGTGAAGATTGTTTAGAGAGTGATATAGAAAGAGAGAATTAAAGCTAATATATATTTTTACTTTGTTCGATAGATGTATACAATACACACTGTTTAATCTGGCTGGATGGCAGAGTGGTTATGCAGCGGCCTGCAAAGCCGTTTACGCCGGTTCGATTCCGGCTTCAGCCTCCACATTATAAAGACATTTGCATTTAAAAAAGTATAATGTCACAAAAATTGGTACCAATTAACATGCCCGAGTGGTGGAATTGGTAGACACAAGGGACTTAAAATCCCTCGATAGAAATATCGTGCCGGTTCAAGTCCGGCCTCGGGTACCAGCTTTAAATCTTACTAATACTAAGAGTAATATGTTTTAATTTCACATATATCATCTTGTACTATTAAGATATAATAAAATAACATATAAAAATATGAATCAAAATTCTTCTATGCAGCAAACTCAAAAAGAATTTCAAGTCGACTTATTAGATTTCGCTATTCTGATATGGAATAAAAAGTTATTAATTTTTTCTGTTACTTCCTCATTTGCAATTTTTTCAGTAATATTTTCATTAATGTTACCAAATATCTATTCATCTAATGCTCTTTTAGCCCCAACCTCATCAGATGATTCTTTATCATCAAAGCTTGGAGCATATTCATCTTTAGCTAGCTTTGCTGGTGTAAGTCTTCCAACAGAAAATGGCTCTCAGGGTGAAGAAGCAGTTGAGAGAATGAAATCTTTTAATTTTTTTTCTAAATATATATTTCCCAACATAAAATTAGAGAATCTAATGGCTGTTAAGGCATGGGATTCTTCAAGTGATAAAATTTACTATAAAAGAAAAATGTTTGTTGAAGACTCAACTACATGGGTAAGAAAAGTAAAATTTCCAAAAAAAACTATCCCCTCAGAACAGGAAGCTTTTGAGGCATACCAAAAAATATTTTCCATTCATGTTGATAAGGATACTTCTTTTGTAAAAATTACAATTAAACATAAATCTCCACAAATAACAAAAAAATGGCTTGATTTGATTATTTTTAATATTAATGAAAGTATGCGGTCAGAAGATATAAGAGTTGCTGAGGCATCAATTCAATTTTTAAATGATTCAAAGGAACTAACACAAATTCAATCTGTTAAAGAGGTAATAGCAGACCTCCTAGAAAATGAAATACAAACTCTGATGCTAGCATCAGCAAATAAAAATTATATTTTTAAAGTAATTGATTCACCGATTATCCCTGAAAAAAAGTCAGGACCCAATAGAGCAATAATATGCGTATTAATAACAATTTCTGGTCTTATCTTTTCAATATTGCTTGTAATTTTTAATACTTATAGAAAATCTCAGCTTCTTTTAAAGAAGCAATCCTATTAATTTTTTTGAGGGTTGTAGTTTGACTAAAAATTTTCGAGTAACAGTAGTTGGGTCTGGGTATGTAGGAATGTCTCTTGGTGTCATGCTTGCTCAACAGAATAAGGTAACCATTCTTGATATAAATGAAGAAAGAGTCAAGATGGTAAATAATAGAAAATCCACTGTCTATGATCCTGAAATTACAAATTTTTTAAATACTAAGAAACTTAATATAACAGCTACTACTACAAGAGAAAAAGCATATAAAGATGCTGATTTTATTATTGTAGCAACACCAACTGATTATAATGAAGATAGTAATTTCTTTGATACTAGTGCTGTTGATTCAGTTGTTAATGATGCACTTAGCTTTAATAAAAATAGTTTGATAATTATAAAATCAACATTACCAATTGGTCATACTAATAAGCTTAATAATAGATTTAATACCAATAAAATTATATTTTCTCCTGAATTTCTTAGAGAGGGCCAAGCATTAAAAGACAATCTTTATCCAGAAAGAATAATTATAGGTGCAGAAGAAAAACTCGCAAAAGATTTTGCAGGCTTGCTTTGTGATTGCTCAGAAAAAAAAGATATATCAATTCAATATGTTAACTCTGATGAAGCAGAATCAATTAAATTATTTGCTAATACATATCTTGCTATGAGAGTAGCATTTTTTAATGAGCTAGATTCCTTTGCTTTAGCAAAAAATTTAAATTCAAAAAATATTATTGAGGGAGTATGTCTAGACTCAAGAATTGGCGATAGTTACAACAATCCATCTTTTGGATATGGAGGATATTGCCTTCCAAAAGATACGAAACAAATTTTAGCTAGTTATAAAAATATTCCTCAAGCTTTGATTGAATCAATTGTTTTATCAAATAAAGTGCGTAAAAACTTTCTTGCACAAACCATAATAAAAATTCAGCCGAGTGTTGTTGGTGTCTATAGACTTGTGATGAAAAAAGACTCAGACAATTTTAGGTATAGCGCAGTTCAAGATATATTAGAAATATTAACCAAAGAAAAAATCCAAGTTGTTATATATGAGCCTGACCTCGTTCATGAAAATTTTCTTAATTCAAAAGTTATAAAATCTTTAAAAGAATTCAAGAAAATATCAAATATTATTATCTCCAATCGTATTGATGAGGAACTCAATGATGTATTGGATAAAGTTTTTACTAGGGATATTTTTGGAAATAATTGATGAAAATTTTATTAACTGGTGCTGCGGGTTTTATTGGATATCATCTATCTCTTGCCTTGCTTGAAAAGAATTATTGTGTAATAGGCTTAGATAACCTTAATGATTACTATAATCCTAAGCTCAAGTTAGATAGACTCAAAAAAATATCAAATCACAGAAAAGCTATAAATTTTCAATTTGTTAAAGGAGATATAGTTAACAGAGAGTTAATAACCAGCTTATTTGAAGAAAATAGTTTTGATATAGTTATCAATTTAGCTGCACAAGCAGGAGTGCGTTATTCTATTACAAACCCGCACGCATATGTAGACTCCAATTTAATTGGTTTTGTAAATATCCTTGAGGGTTGTCGTCATTTTAATATTAAACATCTAGTTTATGCATCATCTAGCTCAGTTTATGGTATGAGTACAGAACAACCTTTCAGTACATCACATAAAATTGATCAACCAATCTCATTATATGCTGCTACGAAAAAATCAAATGAGTTAATGGCACATACATACAGCCATCTATATAGCTTGCCAACAACAGGCCTTAGATTTTTTACAGTTTATGGTCCTTTTGGTAGACCAGATATGGCTTATTATAAATTTACAAAATCAATATTAGAGGGCAAATCAATTGATATATATAATCATGGAAAAATGAAAAGAGACTTTACTTACATTAGTGATATTGTTGATGGCGTGATTAAAGTTTTGAAGCATGCTCCAGAGAAAGATAAAAAAAGTATGGCTAATGCAGCATATCAAATTTTTAACATTGGTAATGGTAAACCACAAACTCTTGATGCTTTTGTAAGAGCAATTGAAAATGCATGCAATAAACCAGCAAAACGAAATAATATGCCGATGCAGCCTGGTGATGTGATCGAGACTTATGCAGATATAGAAGATTTTACAAATAAGGTTGGATATATTCCAAAGGTCAATATCAATGATGGAATTAAAAATTTTGTATCCTGGTATATTGATTATTACAAACATAATCAGAAATGAACTATATGTTCTAAATTATTAGGAAAATAAATTGTTAAAAATTAATATTTCTTGGACTATGTTTGGTCTTGTCATTCCTGCAATAATTGCAGCAATAACCATTCCAGAGTTAATTTTTACACTTGGTAATGAGCGGTTTGGTTTCCTGGGAATGGTATGGGCACTAACTGGTTTTGGTGGCATATTTGATTTTGGCCTTGGCAGAGCAGCCATTTTTTATATTTCAGATAAATTAGAAAATGAAGATTATGCCGCTGTAGGACAAATTTACAATGTAGCAAAAAATTTATCTTTATCAGCTGGGTTGTTAGGCGGTTTTATATTAATATGCGCAGCCTTGTTGGGGGCTCAGGAATTAATTAACTATTCAGAGGTCACAAAAACAGAAGTATTCTATTCATTGATTTTGGTTGCATTAATGATTCCAATGCAATCATTGATAACAACATTAAGAGGAGTAAATGAATCTTTTCATCAATTCAAGTTAATTTCTTTTGTAAGAGTTCTAAATGGTGTTATTAGTTTTCTAGGACCTTTTGTTGTAAGCATTTGGACATCCAATTTAATAATGTTAGTTCTACCACTTTTATTGGCAAAAATAATATCCCTTTTGCTTAGTATTGTTGTTGCTAATAATGCAATCAAAAAAAATATTTTTGTATCAGATATAAAAACAAAACCATCTAAAAATTTATATTATCAAATGATAAAATTTGGGGGTTGGGCTACCGTTAGCACTATAATTAGCCCATTAATGGTTCAGGCTGATAGATTTTTTATTGGTACATATATTTCTGTTGCTGCTGTTGGTATATATGTACTTCCAATGGAGGCTATTTCACAGTCATTATTATTAATAGGTGGTGTAACAACCGTGATGTATCCATATCTATCACGCGCAAATGCAAAAGATGTTAATAATGGCATCTCTCAATTCAAAAAGTATTCTTTTATATTTAATGTATTATTTTTACTTTTCTATACTTTATTAATATTATTTATCCCTATAATTTTTAGGTTATGGATTAGTGATATTGATGAATCTAGCATTACTATTGCTAAAATTTTATGCCTTGGAGCATTCTTTAATTCAATATCAGGTCTTAAGTACTCCATGATACAGGGAATGGGGAGGGCTGATATAACTGCAAAAATTCATATATTTGAATTGCCCATATATATTGTAATGGTTGTGTATATGGTTCCTTATTATGGCCTGATCGGAGCAGCTATAGCCTGGTCCACTAGAATGGTGCTTGACTATATTCTTTTAACATCAACTTTATATAATCTTAAAAAAAATTTAGGTATTGATTAAAAATGATTATAGGAATATTTATATTACTAAGTTTGACTTTTATAAACCTCTATTTATATAGAGATATTATGCATCCGACACCAATCTTCTGCTTGCTGTGGTTGATGCAATTAATTGGAGTATATTTCTTTCATCAAATTTATACACCTTTAAGCTTAACTGTCATATCAATTGTTATTCTGGGTGTAATTTCTTTTTCTTTAGGTGGATGGTTTGGATCTTTTTTCAATAGAATTAATATCAAAAGTGAAAGAGTATTTAATCAAAGTAATATTTTCTTTTCAATACTTTTCTTAATCTGTGTTTATAGTTTCTTTGCAAAAGTAAACATAGTATTTGATCAACCAGGAGATAGTTTGGCAAGGAAAATGATAGGTTTAAGAGTAAGAGAATCAATAGATAATGAAGATGTTTTTGGTATTCATAAATATTTTTCAACTCTTTCAATAGCACTCTTGCTGTTTGTCGCTTTAGTTAGAAAGAAAATAAATACTTCGAAATTAATTAAGTTTTTATATCCCGTTTTATTTACAATTTGCTTTTTATCATCATTTTTTTCATCAGGCCGCCTTCCAATAATCATTCTTGTAGTAATGTTAAGCTTAGTAGCTATATTAAATTATAATAATACCAACAAAGCACTTTTCATATCAGCGTCAACTAGCATACCTATAGTGGTTGGAATATTTTGGGGTGTAGGTATTATTTATGGCAAAGTGGATAATACATTCAATGATCTTTTATACAATTTTACAACATATATTTTTAGTGGTTTGCCGGCATTAGACTCATACATTCATTCTCCTGAGTTTATGAATAGACCACTTTCCCTTGGAGAACATACTTTTAGATTAATTCAAGCAATAGGCTCAAAAATTGGCATAGTGGAGCCGCCTGCACCACTTGTTCAGGAATTTGTCCAAGTTCCTCACTATACAAACTTATATACTATTTTTCATATTTATATAAAAGATTTTAGCTATATTGGAGTTTTTATATTTCTTTTTTTAATAGGTATGGGGCATTCACTAATTTATATTATTTATAAAAAAAATATTACAAACGAGTTCATAAAATATTTTCTTATACTGTCTTACATACCCCTTGTTCAAGTAATTTTTCAAGAAACCTATTTTTCATTGTTATCTACATGGGTACAATTTATAATTCTAGCTTTTATTTTAACTATACCAAATAGGGGGGGGCATGCTTAATATAGACAAGATATCACAAGCAGTATTAAGCAAGCCATCACTGGGTATAGTGATAGTTAACTGGAATACTGGAGAATTACTTAAATCCTGTTTAAATTCACTTTTAAAATGCAAGGATAATAGCTATACATTAGATAAAATTATTATCGTTGATAATAATTCAACTGACAGGTCTCATAAAAATATACCTGACAATATGAATACTATTAAATTAATACAAAACAGCGATAACCTTGGCTTTGGAAAAGCTTGCAATCAAGGCGCTCAATTTTTAGAGACCGACTATATTTTATTTTTAAATCCCGATACTGAATGTTCTGAATTGAGTCTTGATTCAGCAATTTCATTCATGAATATGCCAACTAATAATAATATTGGTATATGTGGTACTGCTCTTTATAGTGAAAATAATGCATTTAGTTCTTCTTGTTCAAGATTTCCATATCCATTATTTTATTTATACGAAGCTATCGGACTAACAAGAATACTTCCATCTATCTGCAAACCTCTTTTATTGTCTGAGAATGAATGTATTAGTTCTAATTATGTTGATCAGGTTATAGGCGCATTTTTTCTTGTCAGAAAAAGTCTTTTTAAAAGGCTTGATGGTTTTGATGAGCAGTTTTTTGTCTATTTTGAAGAGGTAGATTTTTCATATAGAGCTAAAGAACTTGGGTATCATTCATATTTCTTATCTAATATTTATAATTATCACCTTGGGGGTGGCTCATCCTCATCAGTTATTGGTAAAAGGTTATTTTATAGCTTATCTAGTAGATTAAAATATGCAAAAAAACATTTTTCAATTTCAAAGTATATGTTTATATTTATGGTGACCTTTTTATTGGAGTCATTTTCCAGAGTTTTGTATGCTCTTATTAGGCTTAATAAAGCTGAAATAACTGGAGTTTTTCAGGGATATAGGCTTCTTATAATTTCTTTTGTGAATTTTAAGTGAGGTGTGCTATGGAAGACAAAGTATTATCAATTATTAAAGAAAAACAGGAAAGAGGGTTAGAAATTTCTCTTGATTTAGGCTGTCGTGACGGAAAGAAAAACCCTGATTCTATTGGTATAGACCTTGTAGAATTTGATGGAGTTGATTTAGTAGGAGACGCTTTTGAGATTTTACAATTATTTCCAAAGGAATCGGTTGATAAAATATATGCTTCTCATTTCATTGAGCATATAGATGATATTGCAAGAATATTGTCTATTTTTGAAAAATGCTTAAAAGCTGAAGGAGAAATTTGTTTGATTGCTCCTCATTTTTCTAATCCATATTTTTATTCAGACCCCACCCACAAGAATTTTTTTGGATTATATACATTCTGCTATTATATTAAATCAAATATCTTTTCAAGAAAAGTGCCGCTATATAAAAACCAATTTTCTTTAGAGTTAATAACTGTAAATCTAATATTTAAGTCTCCCAAACCCTTTTATATTAGATATGTAATTAAGAAATTTTTAGGGTTCATATTCAATTTAAATTCTTTTTTCAGAGAGTTGCATGAAGAGTGGTTTTGCTACTTGTTACCTTGTTATGAAATAGAGTACATAATTAAAAAGCATGAAAAGTAAAGGTGATTTTGATATAGCGCTTTTTACTAGATATTCTTCAATGGGTGCATCTTCAAGGGTAAGATTACTTCAGTACAAGAAAAACTTTGAAGCTAAGAACGTCAAGGTAACCTTAGTCCCTTTTTTTTCAGACACACAATTACAGCAATCTTATGATTATGGTAGATATTCATTGGTAACTATTTTTAGATGTTATTTGACAAGAGCTATTAAAATTATCCAAAACAGAAAGAAATTGATAATAATAGAAAAAGAACTTTTTCCATATGTGCCATTCTTTCTCGAGAATTTATTTTTAAAGAGTAAATATATAGTTGATATTGATGATGCCATACATATTCAATATCAATCGTCAGATAATTTTTTAGTTAGGTTTTTTTTAGGAGATAAAATAAAAAAAATTATTGCCAACAGCTCATCTGTAATTGCTGGGAGTAATTCTTTAGTTGCTTATGCCAATTTGTGTAATGCATCGAGAGTTCTATATGTACCTTCAGCAGTTCCTATTGAAAAAATTAACACAAACTTAGCTAATATTATCGAAGATGAAATTTGTATATGCTGGATTGGGAGCCCTAGCACTTCAAAGTACATAGAAATTTTAAGAGATTTTATATATAAGGCAAGTAACGACTTTAATAGCAAATTTTTATTTATAGGTGCTAAGAAAGAGAGTTTTAAAAACCCTTTGAAAGGTAATATTGATTTTATTCCATGGAATCAAAAAGAAGAATATGATTTAATTTCAAAATGTCATATCGGAATTATGCCATTACCTAAAGGCGATTTTGAAGACGGAAAATGTGCTTATAAACTAATACAATATATGTCATGTGGTCTTCCTGTATTGGCATCACCTGTTGGTGAGAACAATAAAGTTGTAAAGCAAGGTTACAATGGTTTTTTATGTAATCATTCTGATGAATGGTTAAGCTCACTATCTCTTCTACTTAATAAAAAAACTCTTTTAACAATGGGTAATAATTCATTTGATGAATATAAAAATAACTTTACTGCAAAAGATGCCTTTTCAAAAATTATGAATGAATTATATGTAATAAGAGAGGGCAATTAGAAATGTGTGGTTTATATGCACAATTTTTAAAAGAGTCTCATGTTAATATTCATTCCTGTCGAAATGCTCTTGATACAATGGAAGCAAGAGGTCCTGATTCAAGTGATGAAGTAATCCTAAAAGAAAATCATTTATATATGGGTCATAGAAGACTTGCAATACAGGATTTATCTGATGCTGGCAATCAACCGATGTTATCTCGATCTGCAAGGTACACTATTATTTATAATGGCGAGATTTATAATCACCTTGAGCTAAGAAACAAACTGCAGAATGATTCATCAAATACAATATATTGGAACGGCGATTCAGATACTGAAACTGCTCTTGCAGTAATAGATAAATATGGCTTTAACAAGGCTATTGAATTTTTTCATGGCATGTTTGCAATTTGTTTATATGATCATAAAAAAAACTGTATTTTACTTGCTCGAGATCGTCTTGGTGAAAAACCTCTATATTATGGAATCAGAAAAAATATTTTAGAAATTTCATCAACTTTAAATTTTTTAAATACCCCATCAGAAAAAGAAATAACAAGACTATCAAAAAGAGCTATTAATGCATATTTACATTCAACATTTATCCCGCATTCATATTGTATTTATAAAGATTTTGAAAAAGTACCTCCTGGACATATTATAAAAATTGATTTAGAAACATTAAGTTCTTCAAAATTTCAATACTGGGATTTGATTAATATCTCATCTAAATCACATGGAACATCAAATATTGAAGATATTGAAAATGCTTTATCAATAGCTGTCAAAAATCAGCTAATATCTGATCGTCCAATAGGATGTTTCTTATCAGGAGGTATTGATTCATCATTAATATCTGCTTTAGCCTCTCAAAAAATAGATTCTGGAAAGCTAAAAACCTTCACTATAGGTTATGAAGATGGCGCTTACAGTGAGGCAATATATGCGGAAAGAGTTGCTGAATATTTAAACACAGAGCATAAAACTTTAATTGTTAAACCAGAGCTAATAATCGATGCTGTTCAAAATATTTCTAAAATTTACGATGAACCCTTTGCTGACTATTCTCAAATACCGACCTTCCTTCTATCAAAATTAACATCAGAGCATGTTACTGTGGCTCTCTCGGGCGATGGTGGGGATGAACTTTTTGGTGGATATAATAGATACAAATATTATAAGTATGTTAAAAGTGCCTCTCGGCTACCCCCTTCAGTAAAAAAACTTATTAACAAAATCTTTCAACAAAGAAATACTGCTACGTTAGATTGGCTATTTAAAAACTTAATACGAATAGATTCTCCTGGAATAAAGATTCAAAAAGCATCACAAGCTTTGCTTTCTAAAGATTCTTTAGAATATTATTTATCAAGCACTAATCATGGTATTACGAACAACAAAAAGATGTTTGGAGATTTTAAAAGATTAGATTTAATAAAATATCATGAATTGCTTAAAGATTATCAGGACGAAGAAAAGCTTATGCTTTTAGACTTAATTGAATATTTACCTAATGATATCTTAGTAAAGGTTGACAGGGCTTCTATGGCTAATTCATTGGAATGCAGGGCACCTTTTCTTGATCCTAATGTTGTTAAAACAGCACTGACTCTACCTCTTGATTTTAAAATTAAGAATGGAGAATCTAAGTGGATTTTAAAAGAAATTTTAGGTAAATATCTTCCTAAAGAACTCTATGAAAGACCAAAAATGGGATTTGGATTCCCATTAGATTCTTGGTTAAGAACTGATCTAAAAGAATGGGCCGAGCATATTCTTTTAAATAATTCAATCGAAGAAATCAATCCTGCAATAGATAATAAATACATTAAAAATATATGGAAGCAGCACTTATCAGGACAAAATAAATTTTCTGAAATATGGACATTGATTATATTAAAAAGCTGGCTACACAAATAAATGTGTTAAATTGTTACCTAAATTATTTAAAGCAAACATTGATTTACTTATGGAGTAAAAAAAATTAAAACTATCTTTTTAATTGCTAACTCAGATGGGGCTCTTTTTAATTTTAGAGAAACTCTAATTATTAAACTCGTAAATTCTGGTCATAAAGTTATTACCATTTCAGGCCCAAGTGTGGAAGGAAGCTATAAAGAAAAGCTAAAAAACCTTGGAGTATTTAAACACATCGAAGTCAATTTTTCTGGAGTAAATATTTCACTTTTATCAATTTTATCTAATATAGCTAAAATATATAGATATTGTAAATTATATAATCCTGATATCGTCCACTGTTACACACACAAGGGTTGTATTGCTGGAGGTTCTGCGCTGTTTTTTTCGAGATCTCAGGCAAGGCTATTTTTTACTATTACAGGTTTGGGAAGAATATTCACATCTAAATCTTTAAAGAATATTTTTTTACAAAAAATGATTACGACAATCTACTTTTTTTTATGCAAAAGAACCCATAAAGTTTTTTTTCAAAATCCAGATGATGCGGAATTATTTATGAGAAAAAGCAGGCTTGTAAAAGAAAAAATTATTCTTGTTGGAGGCTCAGGGGTAAATTTGAAGAAGATTAATACTTACACTGATTATAAGCTAGATTTAAATGGCATTCCCTCCAAAAAAATAAACTCATCTCAAAATGAAAAGATTGTTATTTTGATGTTAGGTAGAGGTATGTTTGAAAAAGGGTTTTTTGAATATTACGAAGCAGCCAAACTTTTTAACCAATTATTCCCAGAAAAATATTTATTTATTCATGCTGGGTATATCGATGAAGATGTTTTAAAAAACATTGAGAACTCTGATATATATGAATTTGCAAAAAAATATTCTGTTCATTATTTAGGCTTTAGACAAGACTCTGAAGCACTTTTGTCTTATGCTGATATTGTTGTTCACCCTTCATCATACCGCGAAGGTGTTCCTAGATCATTAATTGAAGCTCTGGCTATGGATAAGTCCATCATTACTTGTAATACTATTGGAAATCGAGAAACTGTTATTGACGGTTGGAATGGCTTGTTTTGTATACCTGGAAGCGCCAATTCTCTTGTTTCATGTATTTTAAAAATAGACCGTAAATTTTTATTTAATGCTCAGGGAAAATCAATGAAATTAGCTGAAATAAAATTCAATGTTTGTATAATTGATGATAAAGTTTTTGAATCATATTTTAGATAATTAAGAGGGTACTTAATGATTAATTTTAATTTTTTAGAGGCAAATGTTGAAGAGTTGAGCAAAAAATTTCTCACTGCAAATCCTTACGAGCATATTGTAATTGATAATTTCTGTAATAAGGATATTCTTGAAGGTTGTTTAAACTCTCTTCCAGATCCCAAGATAGAAGGACATAATAAAAGCAAAGATTATATTTTTGCGAAAAATAAATTTGAAAAGTCAGAGTTTAATTTATTGTGCCCAGAGTTTAGCGATCTTAAAACAGAGTTATTATCGGAGCGTTTTTCTTCATGGATCTCCAATTTAACAAAACAAAAAATTTTTATCGATCCAGCTTTTCATGGTGGGGGTTTGCATCAAGGCGGAACTGGAAGTTATCTAGATATGCACGCAGATTTTAATTACCATCCGGAAAACTTAAATTGGTTTAGAAATATAAATATCCTACTGTATCTTAATAAAAACTGGGAAGAAGATTATAAAGGAGAACTAAAGTTAATTGATGGACGATTAGACAAAGGCGAACCATTACTAATTGAGCCAATTTTTAATCGAGCTGTGATCATGTTTACAAGGGACTATACACTTCATGGGTATGACCCAATTAATTTCCCAGATGGTTCTTATAGAAGTTCTATTGCTGCATATGGTTATACATTTACAGAAAAGAAAGGCAAGCTAAGAACTACAATTTGGAAGCCGCAAAAAAGTAGCTCTTTCAAACGTATTTTAGGGCTATATATGCCTAAGCTTGTAAGCATTAAATCTCGTCTTTTTGGTTCAGGCACTACTAAAAATAAATAATATGAAAATTTGTGTAATTGGGACTGTTGGAGTGCCTGCTACATATGGTGGATTTGAAACTCTGGTTGAAAACTTAATTAAAAAACAACTTGCTGAGTTTTATGTTTACTGCTCAAGCAAGCATTATTCACAACAAATAAAAGAATATAATGGAGCAAAATTAATATACATCTCCTTGAATGCAAATGGAGTTAGTAGTATTTTTTATGACTTTTTCTCAATTACTCATGCCTTGCTTGTTGGTCATCGTAATTTCTTAATTTTAGGTGTCTCGGGTGCAATTTTCTTTCCAATCATAAAGTTATTTCCAGGCGCAAGACTTGTAACTAACCTTGATGGAATAGAGTGGAAAAGAGAAAAATGGAGAGGTTTTGCAAAAAATTTTTTAAAATTATCAGAATATTTAGCTGTAAAATTTTCAGATGTTGTAGTCTCAGATAACGCATCAATAACAGAATACATAAAAAAGAAATATAAGAGAGATTCTAGAACAATTGCATATGGTGGAGATCATGCAATAATTTCGCCTTGTTCATCAAAAAAATTATCTAACCTCGGAGAAGAATTAAAATATAAATATGCTTTATCGTTATGTAGAATTGAACCGGAAAATAATATCCACACTATATTAGATGCTTTTACGAGGAGTGAACTGCCTTTAATTTTTATTGGAAATTGGAAGAGTTCTGAGTATGGGATTAAACTTTATGAACACTATAAAGATTTTGAAAACATTAAATTATTAATGCCCATTTATTGTTTGGATACTCTCTATATATATAGAAGCTTGTGTGCAGTATATCTTCATGGGCACTCAGCGGGGGGAACAAACCCATCTTTGGTTGAAATGATGCATTTTTCTAAACCAATTATTGCTTATGATTGTTCATTTAACCGCGCTTCAATGGAAAATCGTGGTAATTATTTCCTGACCTCAGATGATTTATATACTAAAATAGATGATTTAGATGCATTAGAAACTGGTAATGCGCTTAAAGAAATCGCTTCAACTAGATATACATGGGACCATATAAGAACCCAGTATATAAATTTGTTCAAAACACAAAGGAGTTAACTTGAAAGTATTAGTCACAGGTGGAGCAGGTTTTATCGGTAGTGCCTTGATACGCTCTTTAATACAAAATACATCCCATGAAGTTATAAATATTGACAAGCTTACTTACGCTGGTAATTTAGATTCACTTCAATCAATAGATAAATCAGATAGATACTTTTTTGAAAATATTGATATTTGTAATATCGATTCTCTTGATGAGGTATTCAAAAAATATGAACCAAATTTTATCATGCATTTAGCTGCTGAAAGTCATGTCGATCGTTCAATTGATGGACCGGCTGAATTTATTAATACTAATATCATAGGTACTTTCAACCTGCTTGAAGTTGCAAGAAGATATTTTGAAAGTCTGAGTGATATTAATAAGAGCAATTTTCGCTTTCATCATATTTCAACTGATGAAGTATATGGAGACTTAGAAGGCACCACAGATTTATTTACTGAAGAAACATCATATGCACCATCATCTCCGTATTCTGCCACCAAGGCTAGCTCAGATCACTTAGTTAGGGCATGGGGAAGAACATACAGATTACCGGTTATTATTACTAATTGTTCAAATAATTATGGTCCATTTCATTTTCCTGAAAAGTTAATTCCTCACATAATATTAAACGCTATTGAGGGTAAGGAATTGCCAATCTATGGAGACGGTTCTCAGATAAGAGACTGGTTATTTGTTGAAGATCATGCAAATGCTCTAATAAGAGTTATTGAAGAAGGAGGAATTGGAGAAACATATAATATTGGTGGAAATAATGAAAAATCTAACCTTGAGGTAGTAAAGATGATTTGTGGGTTATTAGAAGAATTCATTCCAAATAAGCCCAAAAGCATAAAAAATTATACTGATCTAATCAAATTTGTTGAAGATCGTCCAGGTCACGATGCAAGATATGCAATCGATGCCTCTAAAATGAAGAAAGAGCTAAATTGGTCTCCCGATGAAACTTTTGAAACTGGCCTTCGCAAAACTGTGAAGTGGTATATTGATAATACAGAGTGGTGGGAAAGAATTCTTTCAAATGAATATAAATTAAACAGATTAGGTAATAACAAAAAATGAAAGAAGAATACAAAGGAATTGTCTTAGCGGGAGGGTCTGGTACTCGTCTCCATCCAATAACAAAAGGTATTTCCAAGCAACTCTTGCCAATCTACGACAAGCCAATGATTTATTATCCAATTTCTGTTCTTATGCTGGCAGGAATCAAAGAAATTTTAATTATTTCTACACCAAATGATATCGATAATTATGTATCTGTAATTGGTGATGGGTCGAATTATGGCATCTCTATTGAATATGCAACTCAAGATAGTCCAGACGGTCTTGCTCAAGCCTTTATAATCGGTGAATCATTTATAGGTGATAGCAATGTAGCTTTAATTCTGGGAGATAATATTTTCTATGGTCAGCATTTCTCTAATAATTTATCTCGCGCAGTATCTAGCACTTACGGTGCTACAATTTTTGGATATCATGTTGAGGACCCACAACGATTTGGAGTTATTGAATTTAACGATGAAGGGCATGTTTTATCAATTGAAGAAAAGCCAGAGAATCCAAAATCTAACTTTGCTGCAACAGGCCTCTACTTTTATGATAATGATGTAATAGAAATAGCAAAAAAAATTACTCCGTCTGAAAGAGGTGAACTTGAAATAACTGATATTAATAAAGTATATAATTCTCGTGGTAATCTTAAAGTTGAATTACTTGGAAGAGGGTTTGCTTGGTTGGATACGGGTACTCATGATTCGCTGATGGAAGCAGGTCAATATGTCCAAACTATAGAGCATAGGCAAGGATTAAAAATAGCTTGCTTGGAAGAAATAGGTTTTCAAAATGGTTGGCTCGAAAAAGATGTCCTTTTAAAACAAGCAAATGATTTAAAAAAAACAAATTATGGTAAATATTTACTAAAAGTCTTGAATGGGTACAAATGAAAATTTTCAAAACACATTTATTAGACTGCGTTATTATTGAGCCAACTATTCACGGTGATGATAGAGGTTTTTTTTTAGAGACATTCCAGCTTAAAAGATACTCAGATTTAGCTGGTATTAATGAGGTTTTTGTTCAAGATAATCATTCACGCTCATCTAAAAATGTTCTTCGAGGATTACATTATCAAAAAAATAAACCGCAAGGAAAATTAGTAAGTGTAGTAAAAGGTGAAGTTTATGATGTTGCTGTTGATATAAGGCCTAAATCTCCATCCTTTGGAAAATGGGAAGGTGTAGTTCTTTCAGATAAAAATAAAAAACAATTTTGGGTACCCCCTGGTTTTGCACATGGTTTTGTTGTACTTTCAGAAGTTGCTGATTTTGTATACAAATGCACCAATTATTATGATGCTTCCGATGAGGGAAGTATCTTATGGGATGACCCTGATTTAAATATCGAATGGCCAATAACAAATCCTTTATTATCAGATAAAGATAAAAATGCTGAAAATTTCTCAAATTTTAAAAAGTGAATATACTTGTTATTGGCTCTAAAGGTCAGCTTGGCAGATGCTTAAATGATAAGTTTGAAAATACCATTCATAATGTTACTTATTCTTGCAGAAAAACAATGGATATTTCTAACTTTAAATCCACAAGAATAAAGATTAATATAATTAAACCTGATGTAGTAATAAATGCTTCAGCTTATACTGCAGTTGATAAGGCAGAAGATGACGTTGAAAATGCAAATTTAGTTAACAACTTGGCTGTGGCAAATATAGCAACTATTTGTAAAGAACTGGACTGTTGGCTTATACACCTATCCACTGATTATGTTTTTGATGGAACTGAGAGTACCCCTTATGCTGAGGAAAGTCTTACTAACCCAAAGAGTGTGTATGGACGGACGAAACTAAAGGGTGAACAAGCAATACAATCAATAAAATGTAAATATTTAATAATTAGAACAGCATGGGTTTTTAGTGAATATGGCAGTAATTTTTTTAAGACGATGCTAAAACTTGGGACAAAAAAAAAGGAGATAAGTGTTGTTGGAGATCAGTTTGGCTGTCCAACATATGCTCAAAATATAGCAGATGTTATTGTTTTAATTTTGAATACTAAAAATTTTAAAGAATTGGATTCACAGATTTACCATTTTTGTGGAAGTTATTCATGTTCCTGGCATGAATTTGTAAATTTAATTTTTAATGAAGCAGAGCAATTAAATATAAATACTCCAAAAACTATAATTTCTATAAAGTCATCGGATTATCCAACTGCTGCATCTCGTCCACTTTTTTCTGTGTTAGATTGCTCTAAAATTAGAAATGACTTTGATATACCGCTATATAATATTCAAGATGATATTATTTCAGTATTAAAATCATTAACAAATGACACAATTTAATAATTTAAGAGAAGAAGCGCCATACCTAATTTTTAAAAAAAAATATTATGAAGCTTTGAATGCAGATGAAAAATCAATTGAAGCAGTATCAATAGCTTCATATAACGCTATATCAAAAGAAGTTGGTTCCAGATATGTAAATTTAAAATTTATAAATGATAATAATTTTATTTTTTTTTCAAATTATAACTCTCCAAAATCAATTGAATTTAACACACATGATCAAATAGCTGCATCTTTTTACTGGCGATCTATCAATACTCAAATTAGGATTAAGGCCTCAATTCACAAAACCTCATCTGAATTTAACCGTAAATACTTTTATGAAAGGTCATCTAAGAAAAATGCATTAGCTATCTCATCAAATCAATCACAGAAAATAGATTCATATGAAAGTGTTATTAGTAAGTATAGAAAATCATTAGAAATTGAAGAATTAAATAAATGTCCAGACTATTGGGGTGGTTATTCATTTACACCTTATTGCTTTGAGTTTTGGGAAGGTCATAAATCAAGGCTTAATAAAAGAGACTTATATAAATTAAATAATAAAGGTATTTGGAATCATTCTTTGCTAGAACCATAAAAATATTGCCAAAAAGCTTAATTAGTATAAAATCTTCACAAATTATGAGAAAAAATCTTTCTATACAAAGCCTAAATACACTTTTTGTTTTAAAAGTGATTTTTATGTTAAATCAATAACCACTATAGGTACCATCATAGCTTCTCAGAAAAAAAATATAACACCTATTAACGAAAAAATTAAAGCAAGCGAAGTAATGCTCATAGGTTCTAATGGAGAAAAACAAGGTCTAGTTGCATTTTCTGTTGCGCTTGAATCAGCAAGAGTTGCGTCTTTGGACTTGGTCCAAGTATCACCATCTGATGCATCGCCCATTGTTTGCAAGCTTCTAGATTATGGAAAACATGTCTTTGATAAGAAAAAAAGTTTATCAGCATCAAAGGTAAAAATTAAAAGAAATACAACTAAAGAGATTAAATTTAGACCTTCAACTGATATAGGTGACTATAATATTAAATTAAAAAAGGTCAAAAGCTTTATTCTTGACGGAGATAAGACTAAAATAAGCGTCCGATTTAGAGGAAGAGAGATATTAAACAGTGATATGGGCCTTAATCTATTAAATAGATTGCGAGATGAGCTAGAAGATATAGCTCAGGTAGACCAAGAGCCTTCCCTTGAGGGTAGACAATTGCTAATGGTCCTTTCTCCTTTAAAGAAGAAGTAAATATAAATTTTTATAAGAATAATAATATGGGATATAAGTTAAAAACACATTCTGGGGCTGCTAAGCGATTCAAGAAAACAGGTTCATCTGTAAAGAGTAAAAGTGCAAATAGAAATCATATCCTTACTAAACAGTCTACAAAAAGAAAAAGACATAACAGAGGCTTAAATAAACTATCAGGCATAGTTCTAAAAATGGCTTCAAAATTAATAAGAAGATAAATCATGCCAAGAACTACCAAATCAGTAACTGCAAAAGCAAGACATAAGAAAGTACTTAGTGCTACTAAAGGCCATTATGGTGCTAGAAGCAGATTATTTAGAACGGCTAAACAGTCCAATATCAAGTCTTTACAATATGCTTTTAGGGATAGAAAAAATAAGAAAAGAGCTTTTAGAGCACTTTGGATAGCAAGAATTAATGCTGGAGCCAGAGAATTAGGAGTCTCATATTCTGTTCTTATTAACTCTTTGATGAAAAAAGATATTGTCTTAGATAGAAAAATTCTTTCCGATATAGCCATTACTGATAGTGCAACTTTCGAGAAGATTGTAAAAACAGCTACCAGCTAGATATACTGGTTTGATGCCAGAACATAACGACTTTGCACCCCCCGAGTTAATCAAGGACAAGGGCTCCCTTCATCCAATAAATCACATGAAAGATTCCATAATGGACCTTTTAACTTCTTTTGGATTTGAAATTATTGATGGGCCTGAAATTGAAACAGAAGAATTTAATTTTGATATGCTTAATATTAAAAAATCTCATCCTGCAAGGCAAATGCATGACACTTTTTATGTTGAAAATAAATCAAATCTTTTAAGAACTCATACATCGCCCGTTCAAATAAGAGGCATGCTTGAAAAAAAACCACCTTTGGCATTTATTTCTGGAGGCAAAGTTTATAGAAAGGATGATGATGCAACACACTTGCCAATGTTTCATCAGGTTGAGGGCATATATGTGGATGAAAATATTAGTTTTGCTCAACTCAAAGATTTAATTTATAAAATTATCTACTCACTTTTTGGTGATGATGTTGAGTTAAGGTTTAGACCCTCATACTTTCCATTCACAGAACCCTCGGCCGAAGTTGATATCTTATCAAAAGAAGGGAAATGGCTTGAAATACTAGGATGTGGATTAGTAAATCCAGTTGTTCTAGAAAATTGCAATATAGATTCGAATACATATAGCGGCTTAGCATTTGGTCTAGGTATTGAAAGAATAGCCATGTTAAAGCATGGAGTTACAGATATAAGAGAATTCTATAAGTCTAACTTAGATTTTTTGTGTCAGTTCAAATGAAAATAGCATATAGACATTTAGTTCAACATATTCAAGAGAGTCCAAGTATTGAGTGTATCTCTAATAAATTATTTCAACTTGGTCATGAGCACGAAATAAATGGCGATATTCTTGATATGGAATTTACTCCCAATAGAGGGGATTGTTTATCTATAAATGGATTACTAAGAGATTTAGCAGTCTTTTATAAAGTTGATCTTAAACAAGAGATATTTACTGAAAAAGTAAATGAACTGCAGTTAGATTTCGAGAATCTATCAGAAAACATTTGCCCCAAAATATCATTTCTTAAATTAGAAATTGATCAAGTCCCTGAAACATATAAAAATTCTTTAGATAATTATTTTTTAGATCTGGGTTTGAACAAAAATAATTTCTTTACAGATGTATCTAATTATCTTTCCTATGAGACTGGCCAGCCAACCCATTGCTATGATGCAAGCGCAATGACGGGCAAGCTTTTATTCCATGAAATAGAAAAAAATGAAGAATTTGAAACATTACTTGATAAAAAAATTACTCTTACAGGCAAAAATTCAGTCTTCTCATTAAATCATCATGTTATTAATCTTGCAGGTGTAGTTGGTGGAAAGAGTACTTCATGCTCAACCGATACAAAAACGGTAATTGTTGAATGTGCATTCTTTCAACCAGAACAAATTATAGGTAAATCTGTAAAGTATGATATTCAGTCTGAATCATCTCACAAATTTGAAAGGGGCGTTGATCCCGAATCTCATGAGAAGGTACTCAGACGATTTATCAAGCTTGTTAAGGAGCACACTAATATAATAGATATGTCTATTGCTTCCTATGAATATAAAGATAATCCAATTCATCAGATACCTGTTAATGTTCATAAAATAAATCAAATCATTGGAATCAATATAACTGAAAATGAGTACTTAAATTATCTTTCTAAATTAAAGTTTGATATTGATAAAGGCATTATTAAAGTTCCATCATTTAGAAGCGATGTTAAAACGCAAAATGATTTAGCGGAAGAGGTGGCAAGGGTTATAGGCTATGACAACATCCCAACATCAGAAATTAGTATTCCAAAAAATGAGAAGACAAACCATAAAGATCTTGAAAATAAATTAAGATTTTTTCTTTTAGATCATGGTTTTTATGAGGTTATCAACTCACCATTTGTAAGCTTGCCAGCAGAAAAGGCAATTAAGGTTGATAATCCACTAGATTCAAACAGAGAGTATCTTAGAACAAATATTCAAAACTCTTTGGTAGAAAATCTTTTATTTAATGAAAGAAGGCAAAAAGATTCAATCAAGCTTTTTGAAATATCAGATGTTTATTCATCTAACAATGGTATCAATAAAAAAAGAAAACTATCTATTATTGCTAGTGGAAAGGTCGGCATAAATTACGAAGATTTCTCAAAAAAAATTAATAAAAAATACCTCATGAAATTATTTAAAGAGATACTTCCAAATGAAGTATTTAATTTTGAAATAGTATCAAGAGATTTATTAGATACAAAAATAAAGAATGAAATAGTTGCTTTGGAAGTCGATATTAATAGTTTTTCTTTTGATACTCTTTCTTACAAAGAAATATCTCAATTGCCAAAAAGCTTTGCTCAATATGTCCCAATATCTGAATTACCATCTTCTTTTAAAGATATCTCATACTCAATAAAAGATTACAGTAAAGCTCAAGAACTTCAGGATTTATTGCTAAACTATAAAAGTGATATATTAAAAAATGTTTATATTTTTGATTACTTTAAAAATGAGAAACAAGAAGAAATTAAAATTGGTTTCAGGTTTACTTTCCAATCCAAGAAAGCAACTTTGAACTCAGCTGAAATAGAATTAGTTTATACTGATATAGTGGCTAAATCTTTGAATATTAGTGGGATTTCTATACCAGGAATGTAAATACATATATGAATGTTACCAAAATTAACATAGTAAACAATATAAGCAAAAAATCTTTAGTATCTACTGAAGATGCTAAAAAAATAATGGAATCATTTTTATTGGTAATTAAGAAAGAATCTAAAATAAAATCTCTTAAACTAAGTAGTTTTGGCACTTTTAGTTTTAAAAAAACACCTAAACGCTTTGGCAGGAACCCAAAAACAAAAGATTCCTATATAATACCTCAACTAAATAAGTTAAATTTTAAACCTTCGAATAAAATAAAAGAGAATCTAAATTAATGAAAAAAATATTTCTATATGCATTTCTTATTGTATCTATAGGACTCTATTCTCAAGAGTTAGATGAGGCATACTTAGCAAGTCTTCCTGAGAGTGTTAGAGCGGATGTGCTGGATAAAATAGCTGATAGAGAGGAAAAAGATACTCCAGT
>Ga0206130_10002951_pt1 | contig 22967 bp, 17 predicted proteins | sample Helgoland_Spring_9_FD_148637 | JGI IMG/M metagenome (GOLD analysis project Ga0206130, IMG submission 148637) | Pelagic subsurface seawater microbial communities from Kabeltonne, Helgoland, North Sea - Helgoland_Spring_Bloom_20160512_1 | ecosystem: Environmental > Aquatic > Marine > Epipelagic ... | reverse complement strand
GGGTTCGTACCATGGCTTCGATGGCTTTAAAACGTTTAGCCATGCAAAAGCTATCTACAAGCAGTCGAACAAAAACATTGCTGATATGGTTGGTCTAAAACCGCCCTTTGGTAAAAAGACTAAAAATGCTATCAAAATGCAACTGAAGTAAGTAATGACTAGTGGAGCATAGAGCTGCCGCCGTTTGCTTTATCTGGCAACGGCGTGCTCTCTAGTTCACAGAGTCTAATCTTGCGATCTATCTCCGCTACTTCCTGAGTTCAGCTTCACACATAGCAGGTCTCAGATGGTCATGCAGCGCTCATGTCACGGGTTTCGCTGTAACGTCAATCCTCTATCCCTGTTACAGTTGGTTGATAGTTTAGCGATACCACTAATCGCCACAGTGTATTTACAATGCAACCCATAGCTAGCATGGGCCAATTAACAGAAGAGGCAGAGGCGCATCATTAGTTTTTCAATGAGTGCTGACAGTGCGGTCTAGTCTGATGATCGGTCCCCGAGTCATATCCGAGGTCTTTCCTTGAATCGAAGTTGATGTTTCTGTTTACACGCCTGCCAAAATGGGTGAAAGTTCAGCAGGAGTGTGATTCAGTGGACTGTACGGGGGCTATTCACGCGAAGGGTGTGTTGTCTTACATTTTCGATAAGGAGGACAGATCATGGACAAAAAATTCGACGTTGCGCAAGCTCTGCGGGTAATCACAAAGATTATAGACCAGGGCGAAAAAAAGGACGGTGAGTACTATTTGCACGGATTGTATGCCAGTGAAGGCTTTGATGGCTATCGTGTAAACTTGCGCGACGACATCGTTAAATTAGATGTAGATTTTCACAATACCTACAATCTTGATTTTAGTGATCACAAAGCGCTGGAATTATTCTTGAGCAAAATGCACGACGTCGATGCGAGACCTTCAGGTGCAGGGACGTGAAATTTTTAACATACGACTCACAATACACAAAGGGAGATGGCAGTAATGAAGGATAGCGGTAAGGCGGGTTTTTCGAGAAGAGCTTTTAGTAAGCGTATGATTGTTTCTGCAATGATGGCTGTGGTCATCGGCTTGCTACCACTGACGGCCTCAGCGGTTGAGACAGAAAAACCACTAAAAATAGGCATCATTGGCGCCGGACTTATCGGCGGCTCGGTTGGCGTACTGTGGGCGAAAGCAGGCCACGAAGTTTTCTTTTCATCGCGACATCCCGAAGAGTTGGGAGATTTACTCAAACAGGCGGGACCATCAGCCAAAGTTGGTACGCCTGCAGAGGCAGCATTATTTGGCGACGTAGTGTTTGTTGCAGTTCCCTATCATGCTATGCCGAAGGTCGGTAAAGATCTATTGCCATTGCTTAACGATAAAATCGTTATTGACTGTGGCAATCCCTACCCTAGCCGAGACGGCGAAATGGCTGTCGAAGCACTGAAAAAAGGGACTGGAATTGCGTCGGCAGAATTTTTCCCGGGTGTCCGTTTGGTTAGGGCTTACAATTCAATCAGTTATAAATCCATTACGACTCAGGCGCATCGCGAGGGCCAATTAATGGCTATACCGATGGCCGGAGATGACCAAAAGGCGGTCGACGTTACTATGGCATTAATTAAAGATTCAGGGTTCGACCCGGTTTTTGTCGGTCCACTATCCAGAGCGAGAGAGTTTGACAATAGATCGGCGATGTATGGACGACAAGGAACGGCGCAAGAGTTGAAGGACGGTTTTGGCCTGTAACTTCTGCCTACCTCTGGCGAATAGCGCGGTAAAAGTCCGTTGCCGAGGTTCTTGCAGCTGAATATGTACTGCCGCTAGAAGAGCGGCATAGATGAGGGACTGTGTCATGGATTTAGGCCTAAAGAACAAAAACATTATTGTCACCGGTGGTACTCGCGGCATCGGCTTAGCTGCCGCAAAAGCGTGTGCGGCTGAAGGTGCAAACCTGTCCATCTGTGGTCGTAATCAAGCTAGTCTTGATAGTGCCAAACAAGAACTGGCGGTTTATGGGACAACAGTCCACGGTGCAATGTGTGATATCTCTGACGCTAATCAGATAGCCGCCTATATCAATGATGCTTTAGTAGCATTAGGTGGACTGGACGGATTGGTTAATAACCCTAGCGGCTTTGGCAGCAGCGACGACGAGGAGGGATGGGAAAAGGGCTTAGACGTTGATGTTATGGGTGTTGTGCGCTGCACCTGGGCCGCAACGCCAGCGCTGAAAAAGAGCAAAGGTGCCATTGTTAACGTCTCGTCGATTTCCGGCATTGGTGCATCGAGTAACGTGCCTTATGGCGCTGTAAAAGCTGCGGTTATCCAGTTGACACAAAGTCACGCCTTGACCATGGCTGGCGATCGCATACGGGTAAATTGTGTTGCTCCCGGCTCTATTGAGTTTGCGGGTGGTGTATGGGATATGGTGAAAGAAAATGCTCCCGATATATACAAGGCAACGCTGTCGGGGATTCCGTTTGGGCGCATGGGCAAACCCGAAGAAGTTGGTGACGTTGTCGCCTTGCTTCTGTCGGATCGGACAGGTTGGGTGACCGGCCAAACCATTGCGATCGACGGTGCACAGAATTTGTAACAACGGTGAAAAACAGCATTCAACCCACATCGATTGAGCGCGGCTTTTCGTCAAATGATAGCTGCCGTTTGCTATTTCGACAGCTTAATTCACCCCTTCCAGTGTAGAGATTAATGTCTCGAATTACTTGTCAGCAGTGTCGTCGCCCTCTATCCGCTTGCTTTTGCCATAGATTAACGACGGTCGACAATGCTTGGCCGGTGCATATTCTGCAACACAAAAAAGAAGCAAAGCATGCGCTTGGTACCGCAATTATCGCGCAGTTATCCCTGCAGCATTGCCAATTATTAACTGCAGGTAACAGTCCCTGTGAACAGCAACTAGAGCGGCTCATCAGTGAGCAGCAGCCGCTGCTGATATACCCGGGAAATGACAGTCAGCCACTGAGTGAAGTCGTCGGCCAAACACTAAGGCCGCTGATATTTATCGATAGTACCTGGCGTAAAAGTAAGCGGATGCTATTGGAGTCGCCTCAGCTGCAATCACTGCCAAAAGTCAGTTTCAAACCAGCGCAGCCTAGCCGCTATCAACTGCGTAAAGCACCCAATGCAAGCGCGCGGTCGACACTGGAAGCCATTGTTACTGTGTTGTCAGCGCTGGAGAAAGATTCAGAAAAATATCAACCACTACTGGCAACAATGGATTGGATGATTCAACAGCAGATAGAGAAAATGGGGGAAGAAACTTTTGCCCGCAATTACAGCTAATCATGTAGTCAGCCTTGCAACTCTGATTCTGCAAGGCGTTAACCCTGGACCGAGTATTGGCTGCCTTGATGGCTAAGGTTCTTGCCGAGACCCTGCTCTTCGTAGTAGATTGATTGCACTGAAAGCGATAAGTCGCCCGTATAAAAAAGCCTTAAAAGTGAGGAGATAATAATATGAAAGCAGTCGTCGTCGATGCATTAAATGAATTTTCGGTCCAAGAAGTACAGCTGGACTCACCGAAGGCCGGTGAAGTACGAGTAAAAATGGTGGCAACGGGTGTATGTCGATCAGACTGGTCGGTTATTTCAGGAACTATTCCGATGCCACTGCCTGCTGTCATCGGACACGAAGGTGCTGGAATCATTACTGAACTCGGTGAGGGTGTCGACAAATTTGCTCTGGGTGATCATGTGGTACTGTCTTTTATACCGGAGTGCGGAGACTGTTTTTATTGCAAAAATGATCAGGCCTATCTTTGCGCGTCAAAGAATAATGCGGCTGGCGGTATGCTGGACGGAACCACTCGTGTTCATCGCGGTGATGAAGATGTCATGGTTATGACTCAATTAGGTTGCATGGCGGAAGAGTGTATTGCCCCTGCGATTAGCTGTGTGAAAATTAATGACGATGTACCCCTTAGTTCTGCCGCGCTGATCGGTTGCGGTGTTATGACCGGTGTAGGCGCTGCACTGAACGCCGCAAAAGTGAAGCCAGGCTCCACCGCTGTAGTTTTCGGTTGTGGTGGCATTGGTTTGTCTACCATTCAGGGCGCTTGTATTGCGGGTGCTAAAAATGTGGTGGCAGTTGATACCTTGCCGGGCAAGTTAGACATGGCTAAAACATTTGGCGCCACTCACGGTTGTCTGTTGGAAGATGCCAATGAGTTCATCCTCGAACTGACTGAAGGTCGCGGCGCAGACTACTGTTTTGAGGCCGTTGGGAATACAGCGCTGATGCAGCTTGCTGAAGCTAGTACCCGCCCGGGCGGCGTCTGTACGGTGATCGGTGTTGGAAAAATGGATGAGCAATTTGTACTGAGTCCGTTCATGTTACCTCTCACTGGCAAGCGCATACAGGGTACGATGTATGGCAATTGTAACCCCTCGAAAGACTTCCCTAAATTGTTAGATTACTACAAGAGGGGTGAGTTGGATCTGGATGGCATGATCACCAAAACCTATAGCATTGATCAGGCGTCAGAGGCTTTTGCGGACTTGACGTCGGGGGCGAATGCCCGTGGTGTAATCATCTACGACTAGATGAGAAGGCTTTTTGGGAAAAGTTACCTTTCGCTTTAACAGCAAATCACAGCAAATAGATCAGATCATGCTTCAATGGCTTAGAGGCTTAGTCTGGTGTGTTGATGAGGGGTGTCTTTGCGGAAAAAATAGTTATCAAAAATAGACGAGGTGGAACAAGACATGTCAGTAGAGATACAGGGTCACTGTGATGAAAAATTCGCCAGTGTAAAAGATGCATTTGCTAAAAACTTTGAAGATAAGCTCGACACAGGGGCCAGTGTGGCGATTACAGTAGACGGCGAAAACGTTGTTGACTTATGGGCAGGCGACCTAGTTGATGCTGGGGATGAAAAATGGAGCGAAGACACCATCGTCAATGTTTGGTCAACAACAAAGACGATGGCAGCCACAGTTATGTTGATGCTGGCTGATCGTGGTTTGTTAGACTTTAACGAGAAAGTAGCGACCTATTGGCCAGAGTTTGCACAGCAGGGTAAGGAAAATATTGAGGTTCGTCATATTATGAGCCATTCTGCAGGATTGTCTTCACTGGAAGAGCCCATCGTTTTTGCAGATTTTTGCGATCATCAAAGGATCGTAGACTTATTGGCAGCCCAGGCACCGTGGTGGGAGCCGGGCACACAAAGTGGTTATCACGCGATCACCCAGGGTCATTTGCAAAATGAAATCGTTCGCAGAATCATAGGTAAAACATTAGGGACCTTCTTCAGGGAAGAAATTGCGGAGCCTTTAGGTGCTGATTTTCACATCGGCACGCCGGCGTCATGTTACCCACGTATAGGCGTATTATCGCCACCGGAAGCCGGTCTCGATATTGGTCTCGATCCTCATTCTGTTATGGCGAAAACGCTGACTAATCCAGCATTAGATGCGCTCGCGCCTAGAGCTGATGCATGGCGTCAAGCGGAAATCCCGGCGGCTAATGGCCATGGTAATGCTCGGTCTGTTGCGCGCATCCATAGTGCAATCGCCTGTGGTGGCGAAGTTGATGGTGTGCGTTTAATGTCTGAGGAGGGTTGTCGTAAGATTTTTGACGTCCAAACAGATGGTGAAGATTTGGTACTCGGCATGCCTGTTCGATTTGGTATGGGGTTTGGAATTAATAGCGAGCATCAGCCCATCGGTCCCAATAAAAATGTGTGTTCTTGGGGGGGCTGGGGCGGGTCACTCTCGGTGATTGATATGGATGCAAAAATGAGTTTTGCCTATGTTATGAATCGGATGATGGCGGGAACTACCGGTGACATGCGTGCGGCCAATCTTTTAATGCCGGCCTATGGTGTGCTTGCTTAATCGCACCTGTAGACGCGAAAAATAGCGTTTCTTTTCCCCCACGTTGAACGGAAAATCCCTCCGCCGCAGAATAACCAAACGAGAATAATCATCACCATGGCGGAGATCCTTCCTGTCCTAAAAAACCCGCTATTCCGTCGTTACATTATCGGTAATGGTCTTTCGCTGATCGGGGTATGGATTCAGCGTGTAGCGTTGGGTTGGCTTACTTGGGAGTTGACACACAGCGGCTTCTGGCTGGGTGCAATTGCCTTCGCGGACTTATTTCCATCGCTGGTGATAGGACCGTTCGCAGGTGTGTGGGCTGATCGATACGATCGACGCAATATTCTACTGTTGACCCAGAGTCTTTCCGCCGCGCTCGCGGTGGTCTTGTTTTTACTGGTGTACTGGCAGACGATTGGCGTGGGCTGGTTGTTTGTCTTGTCCGCAGGGCTCGGTATTACTGCCAGTATCGGATTCCCGGCCAGGTTGGCATTGGTGCCTATGCTGGTAGACAAGACCGATATGCCTGCTGCGGTAGCTTTGAATTCAGTAATTTTCAACACTGCGCGGTTTGTTGGCCCGATGATAGCCGGGGCAGTGATTGCCTGGTCTGATATCAGCTTAGCTTTTCTCATCAATGGGCTGACCTACGCAATAATGACGCTGGTCATCGCTACAATCCCTAGTGGGCTTCACGTGGTCAACCGCAATCGTGACATACATATTCTCAAAGATATTGCGGAGGGCATTCGGTATGTACTGAGTCACCCAACAATACGTTTACTCATCGGGATCATTATCGCGGTGGCGCTACTGCTGAAGCCTATCGCTGATTTATTGCCAGGCTTTGCTGACGTTATTTTTCAACGTGGTGTCATTGGGCTTGCAGTGATGACACAAGTTATGGGAGTGGGTGCGTTGCTGGGTGGTATATGGTTAGCTCAATTCGGATCGCCAAAGCGCTTACCGTTAATAACCTTAGGTGGATTTTTTAGCGGTAGTCTGTTTGGTATCGCATTTGCGTTAACGGCGGATTTTTATCTGGCTATGGCTTGGTTGTTTTTCATGAGCATGGGTATCAGTATGACCGGGATCTGCACTCAGACATTAATCCAGCAGACTGTTGCTGAAAATTACCGGGGAAGAGTGATGAGTCTATGGGGGCTTATTTTTCGGGGTGTGCCGGCTCTTGGGGTTTTAGTGATGGGACTGGCATCAGATTACAGCTCTTTGTCGGTCGTAGTACTAGCGGCCAGCACTATAGCTATCCTGTTAGCGTTAAAGAGTTATCGGTCGAGTGTTCCTTGGTAAGCGCAATCTGCAAATGATGCTATTTTTTGCGCCCTATTTTTGCCCTTAGGGTAAAAATAAATAAACCGATATAGACCAACAATGCGAACCAGTAAGGTGAGGTCGGTTCCATTGAATACAGAAAGGTTCCAATCAATGGGCCAATGGTAAACCCCAGTGGCGGGCAAGAGCTGGCGATGCCAGCAACGGCGCCCTGTTCTTCGGGAGACACGGCTAAAGAGGCCCCCGCCATAAAACTAGGGCCCGCCAGCCCCATACCGAAGCCCTGTATAACCATCGCGGACGTCAGCGCAATTTGAGTTTCGCTCAAAGCCATCATCAAAAAAGCAATGATCACCATAGGCATAGCTATCTTGAGTAATGTAAAGGGGGGCACCTGCATACGTGGAATCACTACCGTCTGCATAAATAGCGACGCTGCTGCCGAAAGCATCATGCTGATGCCCACAGCCTTTGCTGTCTCCGAGCCCGTCAGATTGAGAATATCCTGAAACCTGAATGCAATGGTCTGTTGCACGATGGCGAAACCCATGAATAGAAAGATGCCGACGATCACAAAAGGCACGATACGAGGGTCGGTGTACTTTAATTTTGGTGGCTTAGTGGTCGCTTTTGAACGCTGCGTTTCAGGCAGAAAAAATAGTGCGGCGATAGCGGCAACAACGGTTAGAAAAATAGAGAAATAAAGCGGTGTTAACAGTGTGATGCTCGCCATGACGCCCCCCACTGCGGGGCCCAGCATGGCGCCGAGATTGCTCGCGGCGCCCATTGCGCCGATGCCTTTGGTGCGCGTAGACACGTCCGTAATATCGGCCATATAAGCGGTAGAGGCCGGCATTACCGCCGCCATTACAACGGCATTACTAATGCGTGCTAGTGTCAGGCCAATAAATGCGGCCATTGGCACCAACAGTCCCCATAAAGCGATTTGAAAAACGCCGGCAAACAAGGTGCTGCCGACGGAGTACCCAAACAGCCCGACGAGAATGACTTTTTTTCGGCCCCAGCGATCACTGGTTCTGCCCCACATCGGACTAGCAAGAAATACAGTCAGTGATGACGCAGAAATGATGGCACCGATCTGCATTTCCACTAAACCTACTTCTCGTCCTAGAGGCGCCAAAATGGCGAACAAAACCGTTTGCGCAAAACCTACCGCCGCAACAGAGGCAAATAGGGTGGGTTTGGCGAAACGCATGGTGACGTTCGCAGATGAGGAGTCAGTCATAAAGGGCCTGAGAGTAAGATGCTGAGACAAGCTTTGGGTCGAAGGGGCTTTGCTCCCTGATCGGGAAGTATATTACAGCAAGCGCCAGGCAACATACTGTATTCTGCATTTTGCAAGAATTACGGCTGATAAAATTGTCATTCAATTACCCGGGCATTGCTTTTGGTCTTATTCGCTAAACCATTCAATCCGTAAATCTATGTTTTCCATGATTGGCTGATGAGTCTACTTGTCTATCTTTGCTGCCCGAACCGGTGCTCGCCTGGGTTTCTGCTATTCCCTTGCATTTCTGAATTGCTCTGCGGTATCCATTGAGCAGGACAGGTCATTCAGCATGACGCGACACGTAGACAATACCTCCCCTAAACAGAAACAAATATGGAATATGTAAGCCCTTAATTGAACATTAGTCACTAATGAGGCATTTTTTACTGTTAAATCCATCAATTTATCTGCTTAATAGTTGACATGGATGATTAACTGACTATTATTACAATAGTGTCAAAGCCCAAGTTGGGTGCTACCATTCAAAATTTAATGTGGCGGCAAGGCGCGGGCTCAATCTGACGGTGGTCAAAACTACACTATTGAGTCCAGCAAGATCGGTAACCACGTTAAATATAAAAAAAGTTATTCTCAGGGGAAGTATTCATGAAGAGCAAACAATCTGCGCTTAGCGTAGCCATATTGGCTTCGCTATTACTCGCATCTAACGCCAGTATTGCGGCCACACTAGAAGAGGTGGTCGTTACTGCAAGAAAGCAAGCCGAAAGTTTAGTTGATACGCCGGTTGCTGTATCGGTATTGGGCGCCGAGTTCTTTGAAAAAAGCGGTTTCACTACAATGACTGACGTGGTGAAATTTGTACCGGGTTTTGATTATTCACCGACCAGTAGCGTTCGAGCTAACGGCACCAGAATTCGTGGTATTCGAACCGCCAGCTACAGTGAAGGTTTTGAGTCTAGCGTTGCTGTTGTTATTGATGGAGTCGTTATGGCCCGTGAAGCGGCCGGTTTTTTTGACTTATATGATATTGAAAGTGTTGAGGTTATTAAGGGCCCGCAGGGAACGCTGTTCGGAAAGAACGCATCTGCAGGCGTTATTAATGTCCGCACCAAACAGCCGGAGTATGAATTCTCCGGGGGTGGCGACATCATGTTTGGAACTTATGGCGAGAGACGTATCCGTGGTTCAGTAACCGGACCGTTAATAGACGATACATTGGCCTACCGCATCACTGGCTCAACCAATGAAAATGACGGTGTCATCGACAATAAGTATGCCGGCGAAAACGATGTTAACAGCAAGGATACTTGGTCGCTGCGAGCGAAGTTTCTGTACGAGCCAACTGATCAACTCAGCGCAACACTGACTCTCGATACCGTCAAGGAAGACAACAAGTGCTGTATAGCAACGTGGCGCACGTCTGGTGATGATATTGGACTAATAGGAGCGGCTTACACGCCAAACGCTTTGCAGCTTCAGGAAGCCTTGGATCTTGCAGGGATAACCGCTGGGGCGGGTAATCGTAGTGTGGCAATTTTTGAAGACCGAATAAATCAGGAGTCTGAGGCCAACGGTGTGGCACTGCAACTTAGCTATGACTTAGGAGAGACTCAGTTAACATCAATCACCGCATGGCGAGACTACTACATTGACGAATTTAATGAAGCTGATCAACTATCAAACACAGATCTCAATAATCGCAATGGCACTGAAGCAGATTCCGAGCAAATCAGTCAGGAATTTAGATTGACCGGCAATATCAATGATGCAGTCAGCTATGTTGCTGGGTTGTACTACTTCAATGAAGATATCGACGCGGATGGCAGTATTTACGTTGAATTGGGTGCCTTCGGTCTCTTTAACTCACGCACCCGCTCGATTCGATCCGTTGAAACAACTAACCTTGCAGCCTTTGGAGAGGTGAACTGGGATCTTACCGACAAATTCACGTTGATCGTTGGTGGTCGTTTCAGTGACGAAGAAAAAGATGCAACGTTCTCTCGGATGGGAACATCGATTGATCCTAACCTACCCTTTGCCACTCTTTTTAGTGGCGACTATATCGGCGCGCAAAACAGTGAAGATACCAATTTCTCTGGGCGTGTCATCGGTCGATACAATATCACCGACAACGTGAATACCTATGTTGCTTGGTCGCGCGGTTATAAAGGACCGGGTTTTGATGTGGGCGACGGCGCAAATGGCGCGTTCGCTAATGAGACGGGTGGTCTGCCCTTTGTCGATGCAGAAGTTCCCACACTGATAGAAATTGGTTTCAAAGGTTGGTTTCTGGATAATACGTTGTCGGTTAATACGGCGCTGTTCCATCAGTCTACAGAAGACCTTCAGACTATTCGGGCTCTTCCAAACGGTGGTGTTAGTAATCTGGCTATCGGCGAAGTTGTTTCTGATGGTTTCGAGGCAGACTTTATGTACCTCACTCCGGTCGAGGGTCTGACGATAACGGGTTCATTGACATACTTAGATGTCGTCTATGAGGAATTTCTTCAAGAGCCGGAACTTGAAGGGGAAAATTTTGAAGGAGTTCCTGAATGGGCTTATTCACTGATCGCTAATTATGATTTTCAATTGGGTGACGGTGGTTGGTCAGGTTTTGCGAGAGCTGAATACTCTTGGCAGGACGATAAGAACGCCAGTACTGGGAATACAGAAAGAACCCTTATCGAGGACTATGGGCTGCTAAACATTCGGGCTGGTCTCACGTCACCTAGCAAAAAATATAGCGCGACTCTAGCTGTCGAGAATGCGACTGATGAAGACTATCCATACTGGATCGGTGGTTCGACTTTTTCAGCGTTAGGCAGTACAGCAACCAGTCAATACTTAGGGCCTGATCGTATCGTCCGGCTAACCCTTGGTGCTAAGTTCTAATAGGAATGCCTCCTATTTAAGCGGCCTTCGGGCCGCTTTTTTTATATTAGTTTTTAAAAAGTGTTCTTTTCATCATTGAAGTGTATCTTCAGTGAGCTCACACAGCGTTCATGTGGCCCGCGTCGACCAAAGTATTAGTGCGAAATAGCTGTTTGTCAGCGAAGTGAACTCCAGACGAAACCCTAGTTGAAACCTAATTACCTTGGAAATACCGATGATGTCTACGCAAAAAGATTTAGCATTTAGCGATAAAATTGTGCTCATTACGGGTGCAGCTGGGGGCATTGGTTTGGCGACTACACTGGCTTTTGTTCGCAGCGGTGCAACGGTATTCGCTATGGACCTGCTGGGATCTTCGTTGGCAGAATCCGTCGCAGCCATGACCGATTTACCGGGTTCCATTGTTATGATCGAAGGTGATGTCACTCAAGCCGACGATTGGCAGCGGGCGGTTGACGTGATCACCGATGAATTCGGTGGTTTAGACATACTCGTAAATAACGCGGGTATTATTGAGGCTGGCTCTCGACTTGAGAAGTTTGATGAGAATGTATTCGATCGTGTTATGGCTGTTAATGCCAAGGGTACTTTCCTAGGTATGAAGGCAGTCATTCCGGCAATGCGAAAACGTCATGGTGGTGCCATTGTTAACGTCTCATCAATATCCGGTCACTGCGGTAGTGCGGTTGCAACCGCCTACACCGCGAGCAAACATGCCGTATTGGGTATGACCAAGAGTGCTGCTTTGGACTTGGCTGAATACGACATTCGTGTCAATGCGGTCTGTCCCGCGCCTATCGACACACCGATGGTGCGAAACTTGGGCACTCGTCAACAGGCAAAAGATCCAAGTTTTGATATAGCTGCGGTGATGTCCAGTGGCACTCCCTTGAAACGGTTAGGTGATCCAGGCGAAGTGGCCTCCGCCATTTTATTTCTCGCTAGTGAGCAGGCGAGTTTTATTACTGGCGCAGGCCTTCCCGTTGACGGTGGCGTATTATCCAAATAAAATCTTCGCCCCGCTGATAGATAATAATTTACCAGAGACCCTACTAATGCAGACAAGTAAACGGCGTGTGTTGTTCAGCGTTTTAACCCTTATTTTTATCACATCGTCCGGTTGTTCTCCTGCTGAAAAGCCTGTGTCAAGTGCACCAGTCAATGACGCTCCGTCGCATGCAGGGCACCTGCAAGAAAATGATTCGGGTTCAGAAGAGAGTCAACTCGCTGGCATTAAAAAACAACAGCAGCCATTATCTTTTTTCGTAGCAAGCCCAGAAAATAACGCCGACCGGCAAGCATTTTTTGGTGACTTACACGTTCACACGACCTATTCCCTAGATGCATTTGCCTTTGGAACAGTCGCTACTCCATCCGATGCCTATCGCTATGCCAAAGGCGACGCAATACGGCATCCGGGTGGGTTCGATGTCCAGCTGAGGGATCCCCTGGATTTTTACGCCGTTACTGATCACGCAGGTTTCTTAGGTTTGATGAAAGAAGCGGCTAACCCGGCAACACCCTTCTCTAAACTTCCATACGTAGAATATTTACACAATTTAAATGCACCAGAAAATGTGAATATGGGAACGCTAGCTACCCGTTATAAAATTTTTACGACGTTTATAGGAGAGACATTATCGGGCATAGAAGAGGGGCGTATTAATGTTGATATGATTAGTGATATTTCGAAAAATGCTTGGTCTGATACCGTCGATGCCGCTGAGCAACATAATATCCCGGGGCAGTTCACTACCTTTGTGGCTTATGAATATACGGCGACCTCTGCAGATAGTGGTAACCTGCATCGCAATGTAATCTTTCGTGGTGCTGATAAGTTGCCGGTGATTCCGTTTTCGACGTTTCAAGATAATAACCCTGAAAGTCTATGGGACTGGATGGATGATCTGCGAGATCAAGGTGTTGAGAGTTTAGCAATACCGCACAATTCGAATGGCTCTAACGGACAGATGTTCAAATTAGTCGATTGGGCGGGCAACCCTATGGACGAAAACTATACGCGCAAACGTCTAAGAAATGAGCCCCTTGTTGAAATAACGCAGGTCAAAGGCACTTCCGAAACTCACCCCCTGTTATCCGATAATGACGAGTGGGCAGGGTTTGAAATAATGCCTTATCGTGTAGCAACAAGGCTGCCCAGTGAGCCAGTCGGTTCATACGCGCGTGAGGCGCTTCTTAGCGGTTTGGCGTTTGAAGATAGAGGTATTAGCAATCCTTATAAATTTGGTTTTATTGGTGCGTCTGATACGCATACCGGTGCGGTTTCTGATGATGAATCTAACTATTTTGCTAAAGTTGGCTTATTAGATGCTACCGGCGTTTTGCGTGGTTCAGTTTCCTTGCCGGAAGATCAGGTTGAGTTAATAAAGGCCAGCGGTCGCTCAGCAATAAAAACAGTCGATGGTAAAGAGTATTCCGTCACAGCCAGCGAAACATATGGTGCCTCAGGATTAACCGGAGTCTGGGCAGAAGAAAATACGCGAGAGGCGATTTATGACGCTCTTCGTAGAAAGGAAACATTTGCAACATCGGGTCCTCGTATCCGTATCCGCTTTTTCGGTGGCTATGATTTCAGCGACACTATGCTTACCAACGATGATGGCATCGCCAGGGCTTACAAAGATGGCGTATCGATGGGCTCAGATTTATTAGCGGCAGATTCTGCTATCCCCAGCTTTTTGCTCTGGGCAGTTCGTGATGCTAAATCGACAAATTTACAGCGCCTGCAAATTGTGAAAGGGTGGACGGTCAACGGCGAACACAATGAACAAGTGTATGATGTGGCCTGTTCAGACGGAATGACCGTTGATCCTCTGACCCATCGCTGTCCAGACAATAGCGCAGAGGTTGATTTAAGGGACTGTTCCGTGACCGCTGATGTTGGCGCCGCCGAGTTAAAAACTGTGTGGAAAGACCCTGATTTCGATGCTTCAAATAGAGCGTTTTATTACCTGCGGGTGCTTGAGAATCCGAGTTGCAGATGGTCCAGCTGGGATGCCATTCGTGCGGGCGAAACACCCCGCACAGACATCCCTGCGACTATACAAGAGCGGGCGTGGTCATCTCCTATTTGGTATGAGCCTGCGAGCTAATCATTAAAGGGTAATATGGCTAGTCGGTATAAAAAGGATGGTTGAAAATTCAACAGTTCTTTTCACCGCTGTGAAGGTTTATTGCCACACCAAAGTTATGTTGTTTGTATAGGGCAACTGCGCCGGCTGCTGGAGTGCAAAGAGGCTAGTTTGTATCCAGTATTGATGAAGCGCGAGAGGGTCTCAGCGACTAAACTCAGTTTTTGAGCAGCGGTCTGAGAGATGTTTCATATTTTTCTTTGATGGCTTGCAGGCTGCCAATAATCATTGTGACAGTGATATCCTCAATGGTTTGAAGGTTGCTGTCATGGTGGGTTATGTAGTGACCTGCAGCAGCCGGGAGGCCATAAGAAATATCAATAACGGGCCTTGCTAACTCCATTTCTATTTCAAAGTTTTTACTGATGATCTGCGCAATATAATCTACGGCGGCTTCGCGACCATACTCGGTAGGATCTGCGGCATCTGCCACCATAGGTTCGGCTGCCAAGCGGTCGATCAACAGACCATGCTCCTGAATATATGAGAGGTATACGTTAGTAACCCTTCGAACCAGTTGCTCGAGGGTTTCTGCGCTTTCTGCTGCTTTAAATTGCAGTTTTCTTATGCGCTTATATTCTCGCGTAAGCAGTGTTTGCAAAAGAACGACCACGTTCGGATAGTAGTTGTAGACCAGCGCTTTACTGATACCTGCCTCCTGCCCCAGACGTTCCATGGTGACGCTGGACACGCCTTCGCTGGCAATCAGATTGGCGGCATGGTCCAGAATCATGGCTTTCCTGTCGGTGGGCGAAAGTCTGGTTCGTATTTTTTTTACCGGTTCTATTTCGGTCATAATTGGTCAATCCAACTGAAGCAAGAGTGCTAAGTCAAGAATACCTGAATCTTGATTCGGTTACCTTATCATGAAACAAACATTAGCCGCACTGCAATACAACATACAGGTGATCTAGCTAGACAACCGGCCTATCATGAACTAGAAGCGGGCGTTACGAGCGCCCGCTAAGCAAGACTGCAGCCTAAAAATTGACGAACTGCAGCCAGATACGGCTGAAAGCTCTCCCTTCGAATATTGTGGCCAGCACTGGCGAGCTGCGTATGCTGAATTAATGGGTTGATGGCTTGGGCTTGAGCAACAACTGTTGGCGACACAACAACGTCCTTGTCCGGGTTACCGGTAATCAATAGTGTCGGGCACTGGATTTCAGAGGCCATGTGTTGCCAGTCGCCCCTAAGGGATGCCAGTGTAGCTGCAACATCTGGGCTTACCTGTTGTTTTGCTTGCACCCAGGCGGGAAATTCCTCAGCGTCCCAGGTCGGGCAGTTTTCGCGCCCGGAGGTCTCAATTTGCTGAGCGTTCATTTGCTGTTGGACGACAATTTGCTGTCGTACAGCCGTCACCATGGCAGCTTTCTTTTCTGGTGACGCAGAGTCTGACCGTCCTGGTTGATCTCGCCATATAGGGTCCTCCAATATCAGACCGCGAACAAGTTGCGGGTATTTGGCGGCAACAGTAGCTGCGGTGGTAGCGCCTACCGAATGCCCAACTAATACCGTTGTCCCGAGATTTAATGCTGCTATAACACCGGCGACGTCGTCCGCATAGTCGTCAGTGGAATAGCCTTGATGCGGTTTATCTGAAAGGCCATGACCACGAGAATCGAGCATGACTAGATCGTAGTGTGCCTGCATTTCGCGAGCAACACGGCTCCAGCAGAGCCCATTATCGGTAAAGCCGTGGATTAGCAGCAAAGCGGGGCCTTTTCCACCCGTGCGATGATAGTGGATATTGATGCCGTTACTTTCCACTGAGGCATTTTGCCATTCTTCCATTATAATTTTTCTCGTACTCAGGCCTATTTGGGTTGAAGAAATACGGGTAACTTTGCCGCTGGATTGGATTCTTTTTCTTCGAGATAGTGTTTAATCTCTTTCTGTCGCTCTGCAGTCAGGGAATAACGCAACACAACCACAATGGCTAATCCAACGGTTGTAGCGGGTACTATGCTATAACAGACTTGCAGCCAATAGAGTTCTTGGGGCCCATTTGAGCCCGCTGCATTGAAGCCGATAAAGCCTAGTAGTATGAGCGGCAGGCCTTGACCAATGGCGTAAGAAAATTTCTGTATCATGGTGCAGATTGCAAAAAATAGCCCCTGACGGCGCTCGCCCGTTAACGCGGTGTCGATATCGACAGTGTCGGCAACCATTGCTAGCGGGAGAATCATCAGCGCGCTAAAGCAGGCACCTTTGATAAGAAAGAAAATTGTAAATAGGGTGGTTTGACCATAGTCGAGAAAATACATACCAATATTGGTGAGGAAAACGACGATGAGTGCTGCGGCTAGTGCCCAATGTTTTTCGAAACGTTCTGCAATGCGTGTCCACATAGGAATTGTCAACAGTGCCGTCGAGAAATAGAAAACAAAGACAGTGCCAATATTGTCTACTCCGACAATTTCAGTGGCGAAAAATAAGGTAACAGTCTGACGGAAAACCTCAGAAACAGTCGCAATAAAAAGCGTAATTGTGATGACAGCGAAAGGTTTGTTGCGTGCAATGAGCTTGAATGCCTGTCGCGTATCAATTTTGGTTACCGGCGCCGCACGCTGCTCAGGTTCGGGCACTTTGAAAAATGTAATAGCGGCGCATATAGGTAACGCAATGAGTACAAATAGGCTCAGCCCGTTCATCACGTCGCTGCTTTTTGCCCCTGCCTGAGACAGAATAACCGCTGGAATAATCGTTGAAATTACAAGACCAAAAGTGTCAAAGAACTTTGCAGAGGCGGTGATTTTGGTGCGTGTATGGTAGTTGGGTGACAATTCTGCCCCCCATGCAGTATAGGGGAGCTGCAGAGTAGTATAGCCGAGGTAGGTAATCGAGACGGCAGCTAAAAAGTACAGCGCATTGACTTCTCCACTGGGCCGCAGCAGCAAAAAGACGCCAATCATCATAATGGTTGTTCCTATCGGCACCCACACCCGGCGTCGACCAATGTTGGGATGCCAGCGATCCGACAACATTCCGATCAAAGGGTCGGTAATAAAATCGGAAACACGTGACAGCATCAGCATGCTACCAATAACGGCAAGTGGCAGGCCTAGTTCGCCTGCATAAAATGGAGCTAGATAGATCCCCATGGGAATACCCAAAACTCCGATGGGCAGTGACAAAATGCCGTAGCTTAGTATGGTTCGGTTGTCGATTTTTTCTTGGTTCAAACTATCTACCTTGCTTTAATCACTAGTTGAAGGAAATTTTTTATGCGCTCGCGGTAATGGCTTCCGCAGTCAGGTGCATCGAAAGGAGGATTTTTGCGCTGTTTTGAATACGGGCAGATATCGCGAACTCCTCTCTGGATAAGCTTTTTGCAACCACATTTGCGATTAAAATAGCAGGTCGACAGTTAATACTCGACGAACACCGATGGGCAAAAATGAGTCGCTATACGTTATTGGCAATGTGCGATGCTATCTGACCGAAGCCATGCCGTATTTGGCAGCAGTATCATCCCCTTACGCATCCATAAATCCCCTAAAATGCGTTACGGTAGCCATTAAATACCAGCTGGCAGGCGTTACGTGTTGATAATTAATTTTTCCTCGATTGGGTCCTCGGAAGCGACACTCTTTGCGTTTATTGCGGCAATGATTTCAGCATGGCGATCACGATTTAGATTGTAGCGAGCATAAATCGCGATTGAAAAAATTAATGAGGCACCCATGACTGGGCCAGCGATAATACCTAGCCGCATTAGAGTGTCATCTGGAAGCTGGCCTGGAACAGCATCGAACGGTAGTCGCACAAATAAATCCAGCGCTATTCCAGCAAAAAAATGACCAAAGGAATAGGCAGCTTTGGCAAAAAAGGACCGTGCCGAATAATACAGTCCTTCCTGACGGTGGCCTCCTTGAAGTTCATTTTCATCAATCAGGTCCCCTATCATTGACATCACAGCCACTGAGCCTAAGCCTAGGGATAGCGTAAAACCGGCCGTGTTTGCCAGTAGTAACGGCAGTAGCTCGGGTTCGTGATTAGCGGGCATCCAGCCCATCAGACGCGCATTGACAACTAACTGAGCGAATAGCGCTGCTCCCCCGAGAGCCCCTAGCAGAACTGGTCTGCGATCAAAACGCTGCATAAGCGCAGGGGCGCTGAGTGCACCGATCATTGCGCCAGGTGCTCCAATGAGTCCAAGCCAGCGAATCTGTTCCGGTTTCAATTCCCAAAAATAAGTATTAATAAATACAATTAACGTATCGTAAATACCACTGGCAAGCATTAGAAAGAAGTACCCTGCGATAAGTACAACATAGTTGCGGTTTTTCATGGTTGACAGAATTTGCTGCAGAAATATGGGTAGACTTAATTTCTGGCCTATGGATTTTGGCTGAGACAGCTGCGGTACATATTTATAGGTGCCCATCGCAGACGTCCATATTGCGATGATAATAAGCGCACAGGCGAGAAAAATTACCGGACCATAGGCTGCTGCATCTAGGTGACCAGGCACCAGTTGTCCGTCAGATTCCCGAATTCGTTCACCCGCGAAAAAGTAGCTCCACAAGACAAACGCAAACGAAGCGCCGGTCACATAACCAACGACGGTATTTGCGCTAAATAATTGCGACCGTTGATGTTGGTCTTTTGACAGTTCGCCGCCTAATGCTAGGTGCGGCACGCTATACAAAGTAAGAAATCCGCGGCTGAGAATAGTCCATATAGCTAACCATACGAACAGGGAGATTTGAGAAGCGCCGCTGGCACCCTGCAGAAAAATATCGGGGGGATTGAAAATGAAAAATAATGCGATTGCTAACGGTATCGGTGCAATAAACAGAAACGGATGTCGGCGGCCGTGCTTTGATTTCCAAGAATCAGACACTATTCCCACAATTGGGTCGGTAACAGCATCGCCTATCATCGCAAGCATAATCGCAAGACCAATCAAAGTGTTAGACAGTCCCAATACCTGATTGTAATAGATGGTGATAAATCCGTTGAATAGTCCCAAGTAGACGACTTCACCGACGGCGCCTAGTCCGAAGATTAATTTTGTAAGCGCAGTAAGGCGCTGTGTAGTTGGGAAGATACTCATAATTGCGATGTGCCTTTCATCATCGTTTTGTTTATTTATCATTAAAATAATAGTGTAAATAAAACGAGGTATTGTTGTTTAAAGGGAGCGGTTGCACCTTGATGCATACCCGGCTCATCGCGCTACCAGGCCGCTTATTACACTAATGTAAAATAAAGATACATACTACCCAGTAATTTCTGTCAAGTCTTCACTTTTTTGGGGTAAAAGTAATTGATCTGAGCATAAATGATGAATAATACGCTACGGCCATTGTGGCGGCATTTAGGTAGGGTTATACAGTATCGGCTACCAATGCGTCCCGACCTTAATTTTGTAAAATAATCGATTTTCTTCACTGATCAATAGCGGAGATTTTCAGCGAGGCCTTCGGGTCGACTATGTTCGTCTGCAGCTCATTTACACCAGCAGATAAGGCATTAACTAATAATTATAAGAGTTAGTAGCGATATAATAGTGGCGTGCTCAAAATATTTTAACAAGTGTTGCTATGACTTTGAGGGCTGCCGGTTTAAGATTGGCGCATGTGAATCGACATGATTGCGTTATGCCGCTGCTGTGCGCTGGTTCGCCGGCCTTGACTGTGGTTGGTTTTTGTATAGAATTTCTTTATTAAACAATTAGTCAGTATTATTGTCGTTTTGACGCCTAATCAGGTTTGGCAGGCGACTCAGTCAGGTATTTGGGATTGAGCTGCGGGTAATAATTCGACGTTATCTGCTTAAAAGAGCAGTGGATGTAAGGCCTTGAAACGGCGAATAAAGTAAAACGATGGAGAATTAAATGGCCAGAGACAAACCTTCAATAATTACCTCACTCGGTTGGAATGATCTTCCCAGCGACGATCCCAAGGTGGTTCAGCTACGACAGCATCTGGCAGCTAACAGCGGTATACGAGGACAAGAGATCCTCCAGCCTAAGGATATAGCGCGCGCAGTAGAGCTAATTCGACGAGATGGTTTTGTGGTCATCGAAAATATTCTCAATGATGAACAAATTGACTTTTTGGCCGCAGGTTGTAATGACGTCATTCACGAAGTTACGTCGTTAGACGATAGCAGCCAAGGTAACCGTGGTTCACACCGCTACTCTTTTGGCGGTTCTAGTATGACGCGAAGTCAGCTGCACCGCCCGGAGTGGCAGATGTTGTTAGAAATCCCAGAAGTTATTCAACTGGTAAATGCGATCTTCGGTTCACCTGACTATATACTTCGAGCCGCGAGCGGTGATTTTTGTTTACCGGGTGCGGTAGATTATCAGCCTCTGCATTCAGATGTCGGAGATTGGGTGGATAGCATTAAGTCGCCTTTTAGTTCTTTTCTCGACCCACGGGGACTGGTTAGCCTGCGCGATCTGCCACCGCCCTATATTTGCGTCAATTTTTTACCACAAGACGTAACTCGATTAAATGGTGCGACTCGCCAAATTCCGGGCACTCAAAATTCCAGAGCGAAAATACCAAGTCTCCAAGAAGAACCCGAATGGATGAGGTTGAGTACGGTATGTCCTGCACCCGCAGGTGCTATTATGATCCGTGATGTTCGTGCATGGCACGGCGGTACGCCCAATGTGTCTGACGGAGTGCGTGCTATACCAAATCTTGAGTTTTATGCGCCTTGGTTTAGAGAGCCGATGGTGCCTAGTATCAGTTATCAGGATTATAAAAAGTTATCCGAACGTGCACAGCAACTTACAAGATTCAGCGTCATTGATTCGAGTGAGGAGCTAGTGACTGGTGCGACACTGCGCGCGCCCTAAAGTATTTATAACGGAATCGACATATGCAATATCGTCAACTGGGACGTTCTGCTCTCAAAGTCAGCGAGCTTTGTCTTGGAACTATGAATTTTGGTCCACGAACGAGCGAATCTGAGTCCTTCGACATCCTCAACCGAGCCGTTGATGCGGGCATTAATTTTATTGATACCGCGAATCAGTACGGTGGCGATCTAGGTGTTGGAACCACTGAAACCCTTTTAGGAAAATGGCTTGCTGAGGATAGCTCCCGACGCGATCGTTTGGTGCTCGCAACCAAAGTACACGAACCTATGTCTGATGATGTTAATGATCGCGGTTTGTCCGCTCGCCATATCCAGATGGCGTGTGATGCTAGTCTGAAGCGGCTGGGTGTTGACCATATCGACCTTTATCAAATGCATCATATTGATCGACTGGCACCGATCGAAGAAATATGGCAGGCGATGGAAAGGCTTATAAATCAAGGGAAAATCACCTATGTTGGCTCCAGTAATTTTCCTGGCTGGGGTATTGCGCGGGCTAACGAAAAGGCGATTGCTAAGCAAAAAATGGGATTGATTTCAGAACAGAGTTTATACAACTTGATCGAGCGGAGTGCGGAGCTTGAAGTCATTCCTGCCTGTCGAGAATACGGGCTCGGGCTCATACCTTGGAGTCCCCAGGCCGGTGGTTTACTGAGTGGACCAGCACAAGACTCAGAGGGACGGCGTCAGTCTGAGGGTATGAAAAACGCCGCGACAGAGAGAGCAGGCCAGCTCCAGCAATACCATCAACTGTGTGCAGAACTTAATGAACCGCCTAGCGCAATTGCTCTTGCTTGGTTATTACATCAGCCGCAGGTTTCTGCCACTATTATTGGTCCAGGTAACATCGATCAACTAGTCTCAGTATTGCATGTGCCGGAGATACGCCTGAGCCGGCAATCACTGGATAAGCTCGATGAGATTTTCCCGCCTCGCGGTGAAGCACCAGAGGCTTACGCTTGGTGACTTGTAATGACCAACACACTATAAGCTCTCTCCTAAATGCCATAAAATAGAAGCCCTATGACGCAATCTTTCGACGTTTCTAACAGCCCCCACCGCAGGCGTAATGCGCTGAACGGTGACTGGGTTTTGGTTTCACCGCACCGCGGTAAGCGACCGTGGCTAGGTCAAACGGAACAGCCGCCCGTTGTCGAGACAGTGAGCTATGACGAGAACTGTTATCTCTGCCCGGGTAATGAGCGTATGGGCGGTGACTTTAACCCAATGTATGAAGCTACCTACGCATTCACTAACGACTTTGCTGCCTTGCGCAGTGATACGACTGCGGCGGCGTTAGAGGATGAGTTGTTTACTATGCAGGCCGAAAGCGGGCTGTGCAAAGTCATCTGTTTTTCGCCGGACCACAGTAGTACGCTGGCAGAAATGACCGTTTGTCAAATTCAATCAGTTATCGATTGCTGGATTGCTCAGAGCGAGGAAATTGGAAAACAGTACCCCTGGGTGCAGGTATTTGAAAATAAGGGAGCAATAATGGGCTGTTCAATGCCCCATCCTCATTCTCAAATTTGGGCCCAAGATCACCCACCGACGTTGGTTGACCGCGAAATCTGCGAGCAAACTAGTTACTACCAACGACACCACCGGTCATTGTTGCTAGATTATGCACACCGTGAATTAGCTCAGGCTGAGCGGGTGGTGGTAGAAAACGATGACTGGTTAGTGGTTGTTCCCTATTGGGCGGCTT
>Ga0206130_10002949_pt1 | contig 22970 bp, 14 predicted proteins | sample Helgoland_Spring_9_FD_148637 | JGI IMG/M metagenome (GOLD analysis project Ga0206130, IMG submission 148637) | Pelagic subsurface seawater microbial communities from Kabeltonne, Helgoland, North Sea - Helgoland_Spring_Bloom_20160512_1 | ecosystem: Environmental > Aquatic > Marine > Epipelagic ... | reverse complement strand
AAATTTATTTTTCTTTTTTTTTCTTTTTTTTTTTGAATCCTTCTTTGGAATCTTATGATATGACGGAACTAGAGTTGTAGTATTGATTGTTTTAACAACACGATTCTTATTGATGTCTTTTAGCATACCTGTTTTGTTTTTCAATGAAGAATTCATCAAGTAAAACATGTTTTCGACACCGTAAATATCTTTCAGCCATTTTACAAATGTCCCATCTGGATACGATTCTATGATTTCCACTGTCATATCACCTTTTGGTCCTCTTTTTTTACTTTCTTCATCTAAATAATTTTCTTGATATTCTTCATCCATTGTAAGTGCAATCGGATTTGTTGTCATTCGAAAATCCTTTTTTACTACGTGTACTTCTTTATCGTTGTCTTCAAATGGATTAAGTGAAGTCGGGAAAAACCGTAATGTAAATAAATCGAAAAAACTAACACCATTTATTTTTTCTAATAAAGTTGCATAACGTCTCGCCTTTTGTCTCGAAATCCCAGATTTGGGTTTATATTTCCGTAAACGTCCTACTAAATCGTTAACATAAAAAACCCAATCCGAGTGTACAGCTTTATTACTACTTTCTCGTATTACTTCGTCATACTTCTCATATGTTCCATCTAAATCGTTCACAGAATGAGGAAACATTTTCGTGCCATTCAACTTCTCTGCCTTGTAATAATATTCATACAGTTCGGGTTCTGTTTTATTTAATAATTTTTCGATTTGTTCTTCGGTTATTTCACCTCTCGCTTTAAAAACTCCGCCTTTTTGTAATTTTCTAGTTGTCGGCATATTGTAAAAATAAAATTATTATCTTTACAATATATTTATAAAAAAGTATCTTAGTACATCTTGTTGTTCTTATTGAATCTGCGCTTTCTTTGCTTTCTTGTGTTTTTATTACGTTTATTTTCATTCGGAAATCTTCGTACTGTAACACTATGAGACAAACGTTCGACCTCACTTTTATTCACATCTTCAATATCCTTCATTTCGTCTACATCTGTATCTATCTGGGTGTCTGTTTGTGGTGCCGTAGGTATTTTTACAGTATTGGATTTTGATTTTGATTTTGATTTTGATGACGGAGTTGGCGTTTTCTCTTTTTTCGCTGTTTTTTCTATTTTCTTTTCTCCAGGTGTATATTTCAAAAACCAATATTCATATTCATCTGTACCACGTTTATTTTTAAGTTCTTTAAACTTATCTGCTTTCTCGCTTCTCATTGTCTCTAAAGTAGGTTGTTTACCGTAACACTTTATGCTAAATCTTTTCAACAATCCGTGTTGCGACAATCGATTGCGTTGTTCTACCATAAACAGAAATTGAGACATACATAGTAACCGTTCTTTGAAATGAGAATAATAATCCCTATCTGCATAATAAAACGCTAAATAAAAAGTCAACATTGTATCGATCGTTGCAACACGAATATGTTTGTCTCGAATAATCAGTTCATTATAACTATGACACGCCATTGGCTTGTAAATGAAACATACTGTATCCTCACCTACTTTCACTTCTACATGGAATGGCACAATTTCTCCTATAGGTTGATGTTCTTCTACAGTCACTCGCGAAAATTTATTTGTCGACATTTTCTTTATTAGACTTGCCGCGCATTTCTTAGGGTCTTCATGTAGTACATCAAAATCTGGAATCGCACGCACCAAACGCTTTTGTGCACGAGGCATATATCGTGTATACAGACTGCTCGCATATCCTCCAAAGAATACACCCTTTTCAGCAATAAAATGGTCTCGCGTTAGATAGTACAGTCTTTCTGAATCGTACATACTATTCATACTGTCCATAGTTCTCTGAAAATCGACTAAATAACAATGTTTATTGTGAAGAGGATAATGTTGGTTTAATAAAGTAAGACGTTTTAGTACTTTCTCCCAACGCGAGACATCACCTTCAGGTCGAGACAATTCTAAAAACATATTCATTCGCAGGAAGTTTGCAGGACAGTACTTAATACCCTGTTTTACAATCGCATCAGCACTAATATTTTTGAAAATATCTGGATGGAGTTCTGTTATATCCGCCATTGGAATAAAGTTTACAAATACTTTGAAAGTACCCGCGTGTACACCTGATTTTGCTTCCACATCTGTATAACCAGCTTTCAAATAAATATCGGCTAATTCTTTTGCATGACTTAAAGGGGTTGGTGAGAAAAAATCATAATCTGGTATTTCTAATTCTCTATTGTAAAATTGAGACTCTTTCGGCAAAATATTATTGATTGCTGTCCCACCATAACATACACATCCTTTATCTTTCAAAAATTTTTCAACTATTTTTATCATTTTAGTCACCTCTGGACTGGTCGCTGCGTTTTTTTGCTTTATCATTTCTGTCTCATCTACTGCCTGACGTAAAATGGCCAATTCGCAATCCTGAAAAGTCATATCTGTTGTACATAATTCTGTACCAAATTTTTGTTTTTTTTCTTTACTCATACAAAAATTGTTAAACTATATATTGTACAGATAAAATGATGAGACAAAAGAAAAACAAAAAGACCCCGTCCATAAAAAAATAGATTATTTATTGTAATATATATGTACAGTATCGATTACCTATATATTTTTATACATACATTGCCATCATACTAGGATTTATAGTATCATCACTCTTAATTAGTGTATCTACGTGTTTCTTTTGTACTGTAAAAGGAAATTTCACTTCTCCGATTTTCATATCATTTTCAAACATCTTTGTATCAGGTTTCATCAATCGGAATAGATTTAATTTTGTATGAATAATTTCCAAGCATCGTTTCAGATTTCGGACTCCTTGTTCTCCCTTACTAAATTGTTCATTTCCAATAATGTACTGTAGAGTCTCATCAGGAATGACCACATCATCTTCACTGAAATTTACTTGTTCACGTATTTTGGGAAGCAAATGTTTGCGTGAAATGATTACTTTTTCTTTAGAGTCGTAACCCTTTGTCTCAATCCTGTACATACGGTCTTTTAAAATCGGATTCACTTTTGATTCATCATTATAAGAGAATATAAACAAGCATTTACTCACATCAAAGTCCACTTCTGAAAAGTACTTATCGTGATATTGTGCATTTTGTGTGGTATCTGTCAAATGTGTCAGTATGCTAGTAATCTCTTCACCTTTTGGTGTATCACTAATTTTATCCAACTCATCGAAATAAATCACAGGATTCATACATTTACTGTCCATTAATATACTCACAATTTTCCCCCAAGAACTTCCTTCATATGTGTACGAATGGCCTTCTAAGAAACTCGAATCACCTGTACCACCTAATGCAATGAATGAAAATTCTCTTCCAAGGATTTTACTGATACCGTCTTTCACCAATGTGGTTTTTCCTGTACCCATTGGTCCTTTAATCGCAATCGCAGTACCCATAGCGGATGGATTCGAAATCCATTGTCCAACCATTTGTAGAATCTGCAACTTAGCATCATTTAAACCGTACACACACTCATCTAATGTGGTTTTTGCGTTCTCAATAAATGCGTGACATTTATCAACACCATCGGATAGTTTTACATCCAGATTCTTATAAATTCCGTACGGTACGCGCATAAAACCATCTACCCAGTTCTTCATTTTATAATATTCTGAATCACTCGGCTCCATTGTCTTCAGAACATTCAGTTTCTGTAGAGCAATCGCCTTGAATTTAGGTGGAATATTTGATTCCAATAATGCAAGTCTATATGGTTTGTCGGTGTTTGTAAACGCATTGATTTCTGTCAAATCATTCATGATTTTCATTTGTTCTTTATGTGATAGTTTCTTTTTGAAATAAGATAATTCATTTGTATTGCGTTTTTCTTCGCCTTTGGTTACTAATTTATAGTACTCATTCGCATTCTGCTTTCTCTCCTTCCGTACCAAATCTGCAATCGACTGTCGACATTCATTTATCGCATTTTTCAAAATTTTACTATTTGGTTTCGTTGCTAGTTGTTCCGTCAAATCCTTTTTCAGTTGTGATAATTCTGCGTACTGATTCTCTACAGTTTGTGCACACTCATCTTTTTCGTCATTCTTTTTCTGTTTTTTGTCACTTTTTCCATTTTTCGATTTCTTTTTACTGTTTGGTTTTCCCTTTTTGTCTCCTTCTTCTTCTTCCATTGAACTTTCTGTCGTATTTTGAAGCGATGGTAACTGTACATACTGTTCTTTCATAAACATCTTTTCATCATCACTGTCACATACTTCATTTTTGTCTTGTTTTATCATTTCTTTATAATCGACTTCATCCGTATTCCATCCTCCGCCTCCACCAAAAGCATCAAATGATAGAATGATTCCAGGACCTTTAGAGGCGTCTTCTGCTTCTTCATCTTCTGTACAATAATCAGAGTCATCTTCGCTGTCATATTCATCCTCTTCATCGTCATCATCTTCTTCTTCCTCCTCCTCCTCACGAACACGTTTCTTTGATTTTACTGGTTTCTTTGTTTTAGTCGCCTCTTTTGATTTCTTCTTCCCTTTTTCTTTCTCTTTCTCTTTCTCTTCATTCACGGCAGTTGACTTCTTTTGTACAGTCTTCTTCTCTTCTGGTGCTTTCTTTTTTGATTTCTTAGTAACTACTGCTGGTTTCTTCTTTTTAGGTGATAACTCTTCTTCGGTTTCCTCGGTTTCTTCGTCATCTTCTTCAGTCACTGTCTCGTAATTTTCTTCATCTGTAGATTCATAATCGTCGTCATCATCGTCATTATCGTCATCATCTTCTTCATCGTCGTCATCAATAATGAACGAATCGTCGTCGTCGTCGTCATCATCATCAGACTCGATAATACGTCTCTTAGAATTCTTAGATGACTCTTTATTTTTCTTGTCATCTTTCGCATTCTTAGAAGAGGCTTTAGAAGTAGTGGTAACGATTTGGATAGGCATAGTTGTACTGTACGAAAGGGTTCAAAGATGTATATAGGATACTGTAATAATATTTATATATGTTCCAGATATTATGAATTTCATAAATCAATTTTCTGTAAATAATCCACTCGCACTTTATTCACAGAAAATTGAAAACAATAATAATAATATAAATACAATCTATATAATAATATAGGTTTATATTACAGTTAATACTATCTGCCTTGCAATATGAAGAGAGTTCAAACAAATGATTATTCCAATCCTTCCAAAATTATTGGTATTCAATTCAGTATGTTGTCGCCAGAGGAAATACGGAAGACATCTGTTGTGGAAATTACATCACAATCTCGAGACACTGTTGGGGGGCTATTTGACCCCAAGATGGGTGTTTTGGAGCAAGGACTGTATTGTCCAACTGATGGCTTAAGTTACATTGACACTCCTGGATATTTTGGACACATGGAACTGGCAATGCCTGTATTTTGGATACAGCATATGAAAGAAATCGTCAAAATTTTAAAATGCGTTTGTTATAAATGCAGTAAATTACTCATCGACAAAGAAAAATACAAACACGTTTCCGAATTACCTGCAGAAGAAAGATGGGCTTTTGTAAATGCAATGAAACACGTCACACGTTGTGGTGACACCATTGAAGATGGTTGTGGCTGTAAACAACCTGACAAGATTCGTTCCGTTGGATTTGCCTCTATGGAAGCTGTATGGGAAAATATTATTGTTGATGGTAACAAAGAAACCGTCATACAAAAATTGCCCGCTGATAAAGTGTATAAAATGTTTAAACGTATGTCCGATGATGATGTACAGTTTATGGGACTAAGTGCACTATGGTCACGTCCTGAATGGATGATCTGTCAAGTACTACCTGTACCACCTCCTGCTGTACGACCATCAGTCAAACACGATGCACAGCAAAGGAGTGAAGACGACTTGACTCATATTTATATGAACATTTTAAAGTACAATAATATTTTGAAAGAAAAAATCGCCACCAATGGTTCGCCTATTATCATAGACAAATATCATCAGGTTTTACAGTATTATGTCGCTATGATTGCAAACAATAAAGCATCTGGAACCAGTCCAATTGGACAAGCGTCTGGCCGTACATACCAATGTATTTCCAGTCGTTTGAACACTAAAAATGGACGCATTCGTGGTAACTTAATGGGAAAACGTGTCGATTTTAGTGCGCGTTCTGTCATTACAGGTGACCCAAATTTGTCCATCACTCAATTAGGTGTACCAATGAAAATCGCCAAGAATATTACCAAACCCGTAGTTGTAAATGAACGCAATCACGATTTCTTGACCAAATTGGTACAGAATGGACCTGATGATTATCCTGGTGCGAAAATACTGGAACGCAAAAACGGTGAAAATGTTTCATTGAGACACGTAGACCGTAAAATGATACAACTTGATATTGGTGACAAAGTACATCGTCATATGATGGATGGAGATTATGTACTGTTTAACAGACAACCTAGTCTTCATAAAATGAGTATGATGTGTCACGAAGTCAAAGTTATGAAAAAAGGTGATACTTTCCGCTTCAATGTTGGTGTTACAAACCCATATAATGCGGATTTCGATAAACTCTCTGTCGAAAACAGGGGGGCTTAAAAGGCTGCTACCCCCTAGTTAGGAATGTATACTGTACATCCTAGCGAAACACCTTGATGCGGGAAACCCCTTAGAGCCATCTACTACCACCTCATAGTGGAAACATTATGAGGGAACACGGTTAATAGCCGTACCCAATGGTAATAATGTAGAAGGATTGGGCAATCCGCAGTGCTACTATCTAAGTCCGATACGGTTAGGATATGATAGGCATTCAGAGACTGAACGGGTGTTGGTCAGTTGTGATAGATTAACCATCTTGAACTGGCTTAAGATACAGTCCGACCCTTTTGGAAACTCTAGGGAACACGTCGGGAGACGAAATGAATATGCACATGCCACAAAGTGTGCAAGCAGAAACCGAATTGATGCATTTGCCTGTTGTAACAAAACAAATCATCAGTCCCTCCAAAAATTCACCCATTATCGGTATCTTTCAAGATTCTTTGTTAGGTTGTTTCTTGTTTACAAGAGCAAAGAAAACCGAAAAAGGTCTTGACCCCATCAAAATGTCACCAAAAGACGCTATGAATCTTTTGATGATGTCCCGTAATGTAGATACTAAAAAACTTACCAAAAATGTTACCACATTTGATGTACTGTCTCAAATTATGCCGCCTTTGACCAACAAACAGAAAACTAAACTGTTTGATGCGGACAAAGATGAAGCCGCCACCAGCAATGCCGTTATGGAAATCCAAAATGGTACATATATCCGCGGACAAATCGAAAAAGGCACATTAGGTTCTAGTACTAAAGGTATTTTACATCGTATTGTAAATGACTACAGTAATGAAACTTGTGTACGGTTTATTGACGACTTACAGAATGTTGTTACAGAATATATGAAAACATGCTCTTTCAGTGTAGGAATTAGTGACCTCATCGCCAATAAAAATACGAAACTTAATGTCACTAATGTACTGTATGAACATAAACAGCAAGTACAAGACCTTATTCACAGTATACATCTAGGTAAAAATGAAAATAATACGGCTTATTCAAACGTAGAGTATTTCGAAATGCAGGTCAGTAATATACTGAACAAGGCTACTGAGAAAGCCAGTAAAGTAGGTAGAAACAATATTAGTGAACATAATCGTTTCAAAGCCATTGTCGACTCTGGTGCAAAGGGTTCTGTAACTAATATTTTACAGATGATGTCCTGTTTAGGACAACAATCCGTAGAAGGCAAACGTGTGCCCTATGGCTTCGAAAACCGTACATTACCCCATTTCAATAAATATGACGACAGTCCAAATGCACGTGGATTCATTGAGAATTCTTACATTAATGGTCTTAGTGCACACGAACTATTCTTCCACGCAATTGCTGGTCGTATCGGTCTTATTGATACTGCTGTAAAAACATCGCAAACTGGTTATGCCCAGAGGAAAATTGTCAAATCACTTGAAGATATCACCATCGCATATGATATGACTGCACGTAATCATATGGGTAAGATTGTACAGTTCACTTACGGAGATGACGGCTTCGATTCCACACGCGTTGAAGACCAAGTTATACCTATTGTACATTGGAGCGTCGAAGACGTATATATGCATTACGATATTGTAGGAATAAATGAGAAAAGTACTGAGAAAAATGAACTCGCCGCTATATTCACCAAACCTACCATGACCAGAATCAACCGTCAACGTTTAGCCACACAGGCTGAGACAATGGACCGTATAAAAGATATGCTCGATAACCGTACTAGATTAGTCGAAAATGTATTCAATCACAAAGATGACAAATGTGTACGTGCACCAGTCGCATTCCAGCATATTATCATTAATATTCAAGGTCAAATGCAGCTCACACGCGCATCTATGGTCGATATTACTCCACTAGAAGCATATCAGATGATCGCAGAAGGATATCAACGTATTGTACAGTTTACCAAATATACCAAACCAAATCCACTATTCAAAATACTGTACGACTTCTATTTATCTCCAAAAGATTTGCTATTCCATCGCAGATTTAATCGTAAGGCATTAGTACTACTTCTTGAAACCATATTCTTGAAATATAAACAAGCCGTCGTACATCCTGGAGAAATGGTTGGAGTCATTGCAGCACAATCTGTCGGTGAACCTACCACTCAATTAACTCTCAATACTTTCCATAATGTCGGTGTTGCATCGAAATCCAATGTCACTCGTGGTGTACCACGTATTGAAGAAATTCTACGACTCAGTAAAAAACCAAAAAACCCTTCCTTAACTGTACAACTAAAATCTTTAGACGCAGAACATCAAGAACGCGCTATGAAATACGCAAATATGATTGAACATACTCAATTAAGCAATATTGTAGATGGCGTACAGATATTCTTTGACCCTAATGACCATAATAGTGTTGTACAGGAAGACCGTGGGTTCTTAGACCAATATCACGCATTTGAGACTTTGATCGCCAGCAGCAGTAGCAACCCTGAAGAAGATGATACTGGCACTAAATCAAAATGGGTCATCCGAATGGTAATGAAAGCTGAAGAAATGTTGGAAAAGAATATCAGTATGGACGATGTGTATTTCGCTATTAATAACGCATACCGCGGGAAAATATACTGTATATACTCTGATTATAATGACTCTAACCTCATCTTCAGAATTCGTATGAAACTTCCAAAGACCAAACCATCTAAACAAAAAGGTGTCATCGACGTCGGTGATGAAATCTATGTACTAAAACATTTCCAAGAAGAATTACTCAAAAAAGTTATATTGCGTGGCATTGACGGTATTGTAAAAGTATTGCCACGAAAAGTACCTGGAACTATGGTGAAAACCGACGGCAAGTATGTCGCAAAAGATACTTGGGTACTGGATACCACTGGAACGAACTTCTTGGAAGTACTCGGATTACCTTTCATCGAATATAAACGCACATACAGTAATGATATTTATGAAGTATTCCAGACATTGGGAATCGAAGCCGCGAGACAAGTCATTCTCAATGAAATCACAGAAGTTATGGAATTCAGCGGTGTCTACATTAATTATCACCATTTGAGTCTACTATGTGACCGTATGACCTACGCTAAAGATATGGTACAAGTACAGCGAAATGGATTGCTGAAAGATAACACTGGACCTTTGGCAAAAGCGAGTTTCGAAATGCATACAGAAATGATGCTACAAGCCGCCAGACATGGACAAGTAGATAATATGCGCGGAGTTTCCGCAAATGTAATGACTGGACAATTCGGCACATTTGGTACAGGCGCATTCCAATTAGTACTTGACTTACAAGCAATGGAAAAGAATAATACCGTAGCCGAAACCGTAGCACATATGAATCATTTAGATGAAATGGAAAAAACATTCGCCGATGGACGCGAAACACGAGGCGATGTGTGTACAGCAGAAAACGTCGCTATCGGAAACCCAATGCGCGCCACCAATATAGCCGCTATGACTGGCGATAGTATGTGCCAAGAAGATGATTATGATATGGGATTTTAAACCAGTGAACATTTGAAAATAAACCTCATAAAAATACTATTATAGAAATGTGTTATACAATAAACCAAATTTTTTGTATCGTTATTGTATAACAGAAGGAAAGATGGCATATAACCTACCAAAAGCAGTACAGGCCACATATAGAAAACGTAAAGCTATACCACCATCACCACCAAGTAATGACAACAGTATAAAATCTTTCCAGTCCTTCGAGTCCAAACAACCAGACCAAAAACGAACAGCGATTGAAGTTATTTCATTAAATAACCCGATAGATATTGAAACCTATTCACCTTCACCTTCACCTTCTCAAAAAAGTCAACAAACCGCAAATATAAGTCAACCAGCAGCTACATTCTTATCACACCATAGTATTGATTATGGAACCAATAACAAAATTGGATCCAATAGCCCAGCTAATTCACCTATAACACTAACCGTACCACAAATCGAGAAATTCATAAATGATTATATACAAAAAATTCGTGATACAGAACTAGATGGCACTTTTGCACAGAACAGTGAAAAACTAGATGGTAAATTTGAACGTGTACCTGGAATGTACCAATTTCCTGTTTTGAATAATATTGGAAGAGTAATCAAGTCTGACCCCAATGTACCAAAACGGAAAAAATTAGACAAGAATAATCCTATCCTTCAATGGGCAAAAAACAAGAAAAAAGAACTTGATAACGAGAATACTGATAATCAGTCAGTGTATACTTTTCCGCTTGATTTAAAAAGTATTACTACAGCTTTTGATGTAAGCCCTTTCGCACCATTTATAATAATGAGTGAGGACCTTGGATATGCATTAAATTTCAAATTTAAAAACAGAATGGAATTATTTATAACAAAAGATAAGGAATCAGTTATAAAAGAAGGTAAGGAATATGGTTCAAATATACAAAATATTCTTGATGACGATCAAGAGACAATTAGACAAAAAATAACAAGCTTACAAATAAACAAAAATTATAATGAACAACACAAAAAAATACAATTTTTTATTGACGCAATCGATTTGATTCATGACGTTGCATATGCCAAAGAAACAGATGGATACATTGCTGCTCTAAACAAAATTGCAACTAAACACGGTGTAACAGATTTTTCAGAATTTACCGAAAAAATAATCAATAAATCAAATGCAACAATACAAAAAGAGGTAAATGATATGAGAAAACAAAAGAGAAACGAACTAATTAAACTAGCAAACGAAAATAATGTACCAATCCCACATATGGAAGAAACCCCACTAACACTAATGGAAGGTTATTTTGAGTTTTTTGATGTAATGAATAAATACAATGGAGCAAGTAATGTAAATATGGCGTATTTTGAATCTGGACGAAAATTCAAATATGGTAACGAGTTTAAAGAATTAGTTAAGGAGTACGATGATAATGGTGATAATTTTAAAATAGATTGCTCATCATATTGTAATATAAATATTGATAATGGTAATGATGAATATAATAATCTTTACGAAAAACTAGCTCAAGGTAATCCTTATGTAGAAACAAAACCGTGTACTACTATTGATGGATTTGGAGTAACAAATAAAAGCGTCATACCAGATAATTATCAAATATATACATTTAATAATGTATTCGGAAGGTTCAATTACAAAATACATACATTCTACGTTCTCAATGTGTGGAAGCATATAATAATGATTTACGATATTAATGAGGTTATTAATAATCCTAATCCTATTGCAATTTTTACTCTTTACGGTAATGGTACGATAGATTCATTATTGAGTGCAGCAGGTATGTCTATAACTCGAAACGGAGATGGGGGGAAAGGTGGTACTTTACCATTTAAAGATACAATTACAGAATGGAATAAATCGATTAGTGAAATTACTGTTCCAGATACTCTTTTAATCGAAGCAAAAAAAGATGGACAAATATTTGGAAAATATTCTAAATCGCATGAGGATTATTTTCAACTTTTACTTCTTGGAGTAAAGACGTGCGGGGATCTTGTTGTATATCAGTACAATAAGGATACTCATACTAGTCTGCATTTTGTAGGAACTACAGATAAAGGAATTGCATTTTCGAATGAAATAGACTTTCTACAACCAGAAAATGATAAGAAAGAGGTATTAATGGGCGTAATGCGCAGAGACGGCAATGGATGGTTGTATACGAAAGGTATAGAAAAAGTTAATAATAAATTAAAGTCGGAACAAATTATTATAAAACTGATAAGTTACTATCACTTTTTACTAGCATATGATAAGACTAATAATGCTAATAATGTTATGTTAATACTTGAAAACGCAATGCCTACAGGTTATTCAATAAATTTAGAATCCGAAGAAAAAGTTAGTAGATTTAATCAGCTGAAAGTGTTTAGAGAAGAAACATTCAATACAATAGAAGAATACAGCGAGGTTGAAATAAGTCCATATGAATCATGTATGTTAACAATACTGATAGAAGAAAATAAAGCAATAAATCAAAGTATAAAGAATTGTATTACTAATGCTAGTACCATTTTTGCAAGTTATAATGAGTCTTTCTCGAATGTTAATTTTTGGGAAAGTATTGTGAAACTTCCTAACTTGAATGACGCATTTTCATCAAAAGTATCCAAAATAGCACAAAATCATGAAACTATTAGGAATATTTTTTCTGAAGTACCAAACAATAGAGTTTTTAAACAAGGTGAGACTGACGAATCTAAAAACTCAGGTTACAAGTATAAGATAAAGGGAGACACTATCAATGTAAAAATACAAGCTAATGATATAATAATATACTATGAGATTGACAACGATATCGAGGGTACTACAGTTAACGATGTAGAATTTAAAATAGAAAGTGAAGGCGAATCGAGAAAAAAAAAACACACATTGAAAATAACATCTCCAATTACATTAGACCTTCTTATACAATTGCTGGAAAAAACGAATAAAACGAATGAAACGAATGAAACGAACAAAAAATATTTTATACAAGTAGAAAATCCAGAAGGCGGTTACCACGAACATGATGACAGTAGAAAAATTATTTCAGAGGAAATAGACCGTATTTTTACAGAAACATTGTCATTAGCTTCGTTAAATGAAAAACAAATGAAAGAATGTCAATTTTTTTACAAAGAAAAACTAAAAACTATTGGGTATATAAGTTCAAGTGAAACTAGTGGAATTCCAATGGATCAATCTGCAGGTAAAAGGCGTAACACTACGCGTAAACGCAGGCGTAGAGTGACACGTCGGAAAGGTCCAATTATTCCCAAAAAGAAGAAAAAGAAAAGGCACACCCGCAAAGGTAAACGGTAAATACTGTACATAACTATGACGACCCTCGCGTATATGCCAAGGTATTCGAATCTATCTCTTTTTCTATTTGTTTCATTACTTCTTCATCTCTCATATCCATTTTATCGAAAAAGTCTTGCATTCTTGCTTTTTGGAATCCACTGATTTCATGGTATATTCTGTCAAATGAGTCTCCTACAACTTTTACTTGTCCATATAATATACAACTTTACAACTAGGCATATACAATTATAACATAAAAAACTTAAAAATGTATTTATTATATATTGTATATTGTAATATATAATGAATTCAACAGAAGAGGTGATTGAATTGAAACAAAAAATTGAAAAAATGGAAAAATATATTACTGAATTAGAGGAACATTTGAAAAAATATACCAATAACAATAGACATCTGAAATATTATGAAAATAATAAAGAGGTTGTGAAAGAAAGAACCAAGAATTATGTAGATAAATTGAAAACCGAAAATCCAGAAAAATTAAAGGAATGGAGAAGGACGTATTATCTGAAAAGAAAAGAAAAGATTAGTAAAGAAACCAACATAAATATAAATATATAATATAAAAAATGTTATGGAGTGATGTTTTAACCAATTGGGAAAATGGTATTACTTTAAAATATCCAAAAAATGTAAAAGGTAAATTTCAATGGAATACAAGCGTATTAAAAAATGATGGAAACGTAGCATTTAAACAAACTTTTAGAACCAACAATAAACTACCTCAAATTCAAAATAAAAAAGATTTTGAAGAACATATAAAAAAATCACAAAATAAATACGTTGTTTCTTTTCCAAATTTGAGTAAAGATACTATGTTAGTAGTTCCGATGCCTATTCGTGGTAAAAATTATGCTACATTAAGAGATTTTATTGATAATGCACCTGAAATACAGCAACAAGAATTTTGGAAACACGTGGCAGAAGTAGCTAAAAACTTTATGAAGGAAAAAGGTAAAGTATGGATAAGTGTACACGGTTTAGGAGTTGATTATACACACGTAAGAATATCAACAAGTCCAAAATATTATTTTGATAATGAACTTAAAAATGAATAAGACAATTATAGCGTAAAATACTTAAAGAAATTATCTTTATATATTTTATAAATGAAGAAAAAGAAAAAGCAGGAATTCCAAGAGTTTAGGAATACTGAAAAGTCCGCATACAAAACTTTCAAAATTCCTCTGAAAACTATTTTACAAAATCGTGATACAACACAACCAGTCATTAATCATCTGGTTTTTGAAATGAATGATTTAGTTATTCATACTTACCAATTTATTCGTTTGTATGTTTTACATCAATATACCAAAAAACTCCCTTTACCTGAACTAAACAAAACCTTTATATTGTATTGCATCAAATCGTTAGGATTAAGAGATAATAGGGGAAAGAAAGGAAAAGATACTGAACTTTTGGAAACATTAGAACATTTCTATAAAACCGAATACCAACCTTTACTAAATCACGAAAAAACTAATTTGAAAAATACAACTTTTTTATTACCTTATTTAGCGACGCAAATACATACTTCATTAAATAATAATTTACAAGAGCATTTCATTCAACATTTTTTACGATTTATCAATAAAACGACAAGCGAAATAACAGAAGATAAGTCAACATTATTTCAATTTAAGAAACAATTATTTGATTTATCTGAAACAGACGCTATGTTTTCTAACTGGAAAAAAACGCATTTACCTAACATATTACCTACCGAAATCAAAAAGTCAATCCATTATGATGTAAAAGTAAGACCTTTTGAATATTTGAAAGGAATGTTGTATATGAATTCAGTATTGGAAAAAATGGAAAGTAAATTATTTCAACCTTTACCATTACGAAGCAATATTATTCCAAAACATATTATTATTGATACCGCGAGTTTGATAGATTTGTTTTCACCTGAAAAGGATAAAGAAGGAAATAAAACCAAAAAAGGTGAATTATTAAGTAGCGTAAAAGAGAACCAAATTGAAGTATGGGGTAATTTCTTGGATATAAAAAATAAAATATTCAAAAATAAACATTACCAGTTTCATAATCAAATTCAAACAGATGGAATTAGTTGTTGCCTATTATTCATTAGAAAAGATTTGAAAGATAAAAAATGGGGTTCAAGAGTTCCTGTTTTACAAGAACAAGATTTTCATACAATAGAAGATTTATCCAAAGAACAATTAGATACATTAAAAGAAAGGAATATAGTTGGTTGTGATCCAGGTAAGCGTTCATTGGTTTATATGATGGATAAAAACGGCAACAAGTTACAATATACAGCACCACAAAGAAAACGAGAAAGTAAAGCAAAAACAAACCAAAGGATTTTATTAGAGGAAAGGAAACGAAATGGTATTATAAAAAAAGAAACCCATTTATCCTTTCAAAATAGCAAATCAGTTGATTATGAAAAATTCAAATTATATCTTGTAGAAAAGGATAAACTAAACAAGGAAACATCTGAATTTTACAAACGAGAAGTATGGCGTAAAATGAAATTCCGACAATATAGTTATGGTAAGAAATCAATAGATACATTCCTGAATAAAATTAAGGAAACTTTTGGTGAAAATATCTTGATTGGTTATGGTAATTGGAGTAGGTCAACACAAATGAAACATTTTATGCCTACGATGAATAAAGGGTTAAGAAAATTAATACACAAGAAATATGATACAATAACTATAAATGAATGTAATACAAGTAAAAAATGTTGTGATTGTAATAAAGATTTAGAATATTACAAAGATAAGGAAGGGAAGAAAGTATTTCGTCTGTTAAAATGTTCTGATTGCGTGAGTTGCGAAAACAAAAAAATCGTATTCAGAACACGAGATGCAAATTCTTCTATAAACATAATGAAATTAACACAATCTTGGATAGAGAAACAAAAGCGACCGTTATGCTTCCAAATTTCGTCTTTCACTTCTTCAAGAATAAAAACAGAAGAAGAAAAAGTAAGACCATCGTAGGTGAAATTCCTACTATTGATTTTACACTTTTTCTTATTTTTTAGCGTCTATAATGGGCGTTTTAAATGAGAAAAGGTGTAAGAAAAAGTATTTCAAAAATAAAAAAATATAAGGTATTTTTGGAAAAATATCATTTTCAAGGATCCAGGAAATGAAACCTTCCAATGTAACCATCCAGATGGTTACATGTAACCATTTAGAAAAAAACAGTAATAAAAATGAATAACTATATGTTAATAATCGCTTTAAAATACAGTCAAACAATTTTGCATTCTATATGTAACCATTTAGAAAAACAGGGGGGGGACATAATATCTTTCAGAAAAAAGTATTTTTGAAAAAATGCAATTTTCGGATAACCAGTAATTTTCATGATATCCAAATGCTAATAGTTAGCATAAAATGCTAACCAGAACTTTATACAAAATATCAGAACATTATTAGCTTTACGATACAGTACAAATATATGCTTCCCTATAATTTTATAACACTGCAAATAAAAAATGCTAACATCAACTACAGGGGGGGACATAATATTTTTGGAAATTATCATTTTGATGTACAATATTCTGAAATCCAAAAGGTCAATATCCAGATATTGACCAGTCAATATTTGGTGAAAATCAGTAATAAAATATATAATAACATTTTAAACTATAGCTGTATTTTACAGTATAAACTAAAATGAATATTCAGGTCAATATTTAGTAAAAGAGGGGACATAATATATTTAAGGAAAGTATTTCAAGAAATAAAAAAATATATGGAAACCTGAAGTCAACTTCTTGGATGGACTATTGGAACTCATTCACTGATGCTAATTTTATTATATATTCATTATTTATATATGAAAGTCGACTCTAAAATAGAAAAATACTATCAATGCCAAAAAAATATTTGTATAAAAGAGCAACGAAAAGAAACAAAGTTGATGGATCAAATGTTGAAGAACTTGAATAATCCCAAAGAAAAATGCAATGTGTTATTGAAAAAATTACAGAGTAAATTTGAGCTCCCCTTTATACGAGACCAACAACTGTTAGCAATAAAGACATTGAAACGTAATTACATTGAAAAAGGTGATATGAAAAAATTAAAAGGTGTACTTGACCAAAAATTGATTGAAGACAAAGACTTTCACAAACTATTATCATGCAAAAAAAGATATACTTTAGCTAAAAGAAAACGAGAAAAATGCATAGAAAAGGTTTGTGGTAAAAATCCTTTGTACAGAAGTGGGACCCGTAAACGACGATAAACAGTGCGTATTTTCATAATTCTGTTGTTCCTAGTAAATATCCAGAAGGTCAATATTTAGTGAAAATCAGTAATAAAAAATACATAACATTGTTTAACTATAGCTGTATTTTCGAGGTCATCTATCAAACTTACTATTTTCCATTCTTTCCCTGTAGATGTTTTCTTTTCAACAATAGGATGATTACTCCACTTATGATTTCCTGCTTTACGTGTACGTTTAGAACTCATATCAAATAATTTATACAGTAAATAACAGAAAATCACGATCACCTATATTTTGGTTTCGAAAAGATATATATGAATAGTACAGTATAGGACAACAGAACGAGACAATGGGTATAGAAGAACAGTTAAATGCGGTATCTCCGATAGACGGTAGATATTTGGAAAAGACAAGCAAACTAAGAGAATATTTTTCCGAAAAAGCGTTAATCAAATACAGAATTATGGTGGAAGTTTATTATTTGAATGCGTTATTGCCATTCATCAGATATGATTGTACAGTAAAAGACGCCACTAAAATCAGACAAATATATGAAAATTGGAAAATGATAGATGCCGTAGAAGTAAAAACGATAGAGTATACTACAAAGCATGACGTAAAAGCAGTAGAAATATTTATACGGAATAAATTGGACGAGAAACGTCTAAGTCAGTACAAAGAAATGGTTCATTTTGGTTTAACATCACAAGACATAAATTCAACGGCGAATATTCTATCGATTCGAGACACCAATGAAAATGAAGTGATCCCTTTAGTCAAACAATTCATAGAAAACTTGACAAACCAATCGAAACAATGGAATATTCCGATGTTGTCCAAGACACATGGACAAGCAGCAAGTCCAACCACATTAAAAAAAGAAATGACAGTATTTATGTACAGGTTAAATCGACAAATCGAGACACTAAAACAGTACAAATATTCTACAAAGTTTGGTGGTGCAGTTGGTAATTTCAATAGTCATTATATTGCTTTTCCAGATAAAGATTGGAAAGCATTTGCCGAGACATTTCTCAAGCAGTTCGGCCTAACAAGAAATATCTATACGACACAAATAGACAATTATGATAATTACAGCGAAATCTTCGATAATTTGAAACGAATCTGTGTAATTCTACTGGATTTCTCCCGTGATATGTGGCTGTACATATCCTATGATTATTTCCAACAAGTGTGCATAGAAAAAGAGGTAGGTTCTTCTACAATGCCACACAAAATCAATCCAATCAATTTCGAGAACGCAGAAGGTAATTTGATGATAGCAATTGAATTATTGGATTTCGTTAGTAAAAAACTACCAGTCTCACGATTACAGCGTGACTTAACGGATTCTACTGTACTAAGAAATGTGGGAACAATCTATGGCCACATAATAATTAGCGTGAAATCATTATTAGATGGAATACAACGAGTAAAACCGAACGAAGATTTTATGAAAAAAGATTTAATAAATAATAGTATAGTACTGGCAGAAGCGATACAAAGTATACTGAGACGAGAGAATATTCCGAATTCTTATGATATAATAAAATACATTTCAAGAGGAAATAAAGTATTCAATATCAAGGCGATTGTTGTACAGTTAAGAGAAAAACTAACGGAGGCATCATTAGACCCATTGGTCATCGAAAGTATTCTTTCAGATATCATTTGTCTCGATGCAGAAGAATATATAGGCGATGCATAATATTTATTTTACTGTAAAAACTGTACAAACTCTATTATATATATGATAAATATGGATACAATGAATACAATGGATACAATGGAAGTGAAGGATATTATTTTGAATTTGAAACTGATCTCAAAAATAAAACAAAACGAGAAAATGTCGGTGGTGGACAAAGTATTGAAGGTAGATACGCGTTTTTTACAGCCTATTTTCAGATGGTATACCTCAGATAACCGTACAGATACAATTGCATTTATAGAACGAGTAGTAAATAGTGCTTTACACCACAGTATAGATGAAAATAGGTCTAGCGCGCATTCATACGAAGAAGACGCAATACAGAAAGAGTTGACAACCGCATTACATGGATTAGACCATTTAAGTGCGACCTATAAGTTGGACAACTTAATTGTCTCAAAAATCGATATACTAAAGGATAAAATAGTGAGACGAACCAAAATAACTTGGTTGACACAACCAGACAATCAAGTCGAGAATGAACAAAACTCATAAACAAACTTTTCTATTTCTAAATAAAGAACTAGAAAAGAAAGACATCAAAAATCAAACATTATTATTTACAGTATATCGATTAAGACCGTGCCTTCGCATTCTGCTTCACCATAACATCCTTGGTGAAGTTCATATGATTGACAACCACTGCCTAATGGGAATTCGTATTCCAAGTAAGAACAGTATCCACAACCATCATCATTTACAGCAACATCAATACCATTTTCTTGTCTCAACCGTAAAAAGGTATCACCATCACAATCTTTTGAATTTTCTTTACAGGTTCTGAATGCGAGACGTGTACCTTCACAGGCAAATAGATTACATATAGCAGTATTCTGAGTAGCATCTAAGGTATTTGTTCCTCGGAATGCTTCGCATTCTCTCGGAATACCTACAGTGGGTCTCGCCGAAGGCGAGACAGTGGGCTCCATAGTTGGTCTCCTCGTTGGTCTACGAGTAGGTTCCATTGTAGGTTGTACAGAAGGTGTCTCGGTTGGTGTTACCGAAGGTGTATTGGTAGGTTCTCGTGTAGGTTCCATTGTAGGTTGTACAGTAGGTTGTACAGAAGGTGTCTCGGTTGGTGTTACTGAAGGTGTCTCGGTTGGTGTTACTGAAGGTGTATTGGTAGGTTCATTTGTAGGTTCATTTGTAGGTTCATTTGTAGGTTCAAATGTTCTTAATCGTACAATTGAGACACGACCTCCACAACCCTTGTCACCATAACACCCTTGTTTCAAAGTAAACAGATTACAAGAAGTCATTCCTGTAAAATCATATTGGAAATTTGAACCCAATTCACACGAATCATCATTCGAGACAAGTTCTATTCCATCTATGTTAACAAACCGTAAATATACATCTCTTTCAAAGAAAGTACCTTCTCCATTACAAACACCGATTTCCAATAATTCACCAGGACAAACTAAAAATGTATTATCTACAGTATTTTGTGTAGCAGACGCAGTGTTTGTTGTCTCAAAATCATCTAATAGAAAAGGTAATTCGTATACAGTAGGATTCATAGTTTGAATGGGTAAAGGAACACTCATGGGTACATTTGTAGGTTCACTTATAGGAACACTTATAGGTTCGCTAATAGGGACACTTATAGGTTCACTTATAGGTTCGCTTATAGGTGAATTTGTCTCACCAATAACTTCCTGTCGAATAGCAACTGTACCACTACAAGAACTTGCACTATAACAACCTTGCGCAAATCGATATATTTTACAGGATTCTGCAGTAGAAAAGTCATAAGTAATTTGTGAACCAAGAGAACAAGTATCATCATTCGTAGCAATCTCTACATCTCCATTAAACAACCGTAAATAAGTATCCCCCATATAATTACCACCTTCATCACTACATAGACTCATAGTCAAACGCATATTGGGACATACAAATAACTCTACATCGGCGGTATTTTGTCTAGCAGAGTTCGTATTACTCACGGAAAAAGGTGCAAGTGTCTCGGGTATACTGTACACAGTTGGTTGAGCAGTGAATGTCGGTTGTACAGTAGGAGATTCGCTCGGTATTTCACTAGGACCTGTAGGTTGTACAGTAGGAGAAACTGTCTCAAAAAGTTCACATTCCCATCTCCCATCATTTCTAGGAATCTGTAATAATTGTCTCGTTGTATCTGTAGGATTTCCAGTAATTGTATCTACAGTAGCATCACACAACATACTTGTTTTAACAGATTCGCATCCATTTGCATCTACCATTTCTAAATCGTACAATGTAGTACCCTTTTCAATAAGAAGTGCCAATACCCCTGCAACGTGAGGTGTTGCCATAGATGTACCAGAAATCGTCCACCATAAATTTCCACCAGCTGAACAACTCGCAGCTGAAGAACAAGCAGACAATATTGAGACACCTGGTGCCATAATATCAATGAGCGTACCATAATTAGAAAATGATGCTCTAGTGTCATCAGAATCACTAGCACCTACTGTAATTGCATTTTCTGCAGAAGCAGGTGTATACTGGTCAGAATTACTATTATCATTACCCGCAGCAACCGCAGAGATAATACCTATTTCGTACAGTTCTTGAATTTTCAAATTCATAAGGTCATTTGTACAGGATGAACCACAATAACCTCCCAAACTCATACTTATCACACTTTTTGGATTTTCTCCATTCTCAATTTTCTCCAAATGAAGTCTTTTTACTTCATTCATTGCAGAAACGATTCCGCTAGTAGACCCACTTCCAGTATCTGAAAGAATCTTCATACCGTACAAATTAGAACACGGTGCAACACCTACAGTATTACCTCCCACATTCCCTGCACAATGTGTTCCGTGACCATTGCCATCTGTATTGTCAGTAACAGACCCATACGCATTCCATATATTTGAGACAACACGGTCTAATTCCGAAGGTTCAAACTCTTGATGTACAGTATCTAAACCAGTATCCAGTACATATACATCGACACCACAACCATTGAACTCCGTCGAATAAGAGTCATCTAAAGGTAGTGTAGGTTGGTCTATACGGTCTAAGCCCCAAGTATATTCTGCTGCATATACAGGATAATCTGGGTCTACGTGCAACACGTTTGGAATTTCCAATACTTCTGAATAAGTGAGACCTTTCAAAACCACCGCATTTACTCCCTTTTCATCTTCAAATGACTGTAATACCTCTAGATGTCTATCATTTTTGATAGATTTTCGAAGGTTAAATTGACTAGTAGAATGTAGTCGTACAATTTCATCTGCCTTCTCAATAACACGACTGTTATCATGATAAGCAACCTGAATAATCCACGCACCTTCCCATTCTTCTAAAGAAGGTTGTACAGGACGAGATTGCCCTGAATGAGAGAAGATACCTATAACTGGATTCGTGAAACAAGCCAAAATGCCTAAAGCAAAAAGAACGAACATGAATTATAATTACATTGTACATATTTCTCTCAAAATCCTTTTTCTGTCAAAATCCATTTTAGGAAAAGTTTCCCGAATATGAAAAAAATAGAAATGCCTAAATGAAAATGATCCTGTACAAAGAATTCTGTTCCGAATCTTTTTTACTGAAATGTCTCAAAAATCCTTTTTTAGGAAAAGTTTCCCGAATCGTAAAAAATAGAAATGCCTAAATGAAAATGATCCTGTACAAAGAATTCTGTTCCGAATCTTTTTTACTGAAATGTCTCAAAAATCCTTTTTTAGGAAAAGTTTCCCGAATCGTAAAAAATAGAAATGCC
>Ga0206130_10002947_pt1 | contig 22972 bp, 27 predicted proteins | sample Helgoland_Spring_9_FD_148637 | JGI IMG/M metagenome (GOLD analysis project Ga0206130, IMG submission 148637) | Pelagic subsurface seawater microbial communities from Kabeltonne, Helgoland, North Sea - Helgoland_Spring_Bloom_20160512_1 | ecosystem: Environmental > Aquatic > Marine > Epipelagic ... | reverse complement strand
GCGGTTTCAAGCTGGTGGGCGACATCCGGGGGTGACAGATTATTGAGAATATGACGAACCTGATTCAACGTGACTGCATCAATGGCAGTGCCCAGCTTAGCCAGTAGGTTGTTGTCTTTGGTTTCGGTCATGGTCTGTTCCCTAGCTAAACCTGCGTTGCGCGGTTACGGGGACATTTTAGCGGGCTATGGTGCTTACGGATAGGATTAACTGAAACTTAGCCGGTTATGGCTGAATTTATTCCCCTTCACCAAAATAATCTGCCAGCAGCTGGGTGATTTCATCACAGGCGGCCTGTTCGTCGGCGCCGTCGAACTCGAAGGTCAGCTCTGTACCCTGGCTGGCTGCCAGTAACATCAGCGACATAATACTTTTGGCATCCACCAATGGCTCCTGTTTGCCGATACGAATGGCACAGGCGTAATGGCCTGCGGCTGCGGCCAGTTTAGTGGCGGCGCGGGCATGCAGTCCCAGCTTATTGATTATCGGTAGTTGGCAGCGAATCATGACTGTCTATGCCTCTGCATCAGGCGCTCAACTCTTTGTGGACGACTTTGACAAAGGGCTGCTGCTGAGAAAAATGCTCATAGAGTCTGTTGGCCAGATACACGGAGCGATGCTGGCCGCCAGTACAGCCAATGGAGACGGTCATATAGCTGCGATTGTTGGTTTGGAATTTGGGGATCCAGCGTGTCAGGAAGCCGATTATATCGGCCAGCATTGAGGCGACATCCACCTGGGATTCCAGGAATTCAATTACTTCGGGGTCATTGCCTGTCTGGGTGCGCAACTCCAGCTTCCAGTATGGGTTGGGCAGGCAGCGAACATCAAAAACAAAGTCTGAATCACTGGGCACCCCCCGTTTAAAGCCAAAGCTTTCAAACAAAATCGACATGCTTTCGCGATTGTCTGGCACCACGGTATTTTTGATTAGGTCCCGGAGGTGGTGCAATGATAGCCCCGAGGTGTCGATGGTGCGATCAGAAATGTCCGATATGGGCGTCAGCATTTCCTTTTCCAGCTCAATGGCTTCTTTGAGGCTAATTGATTCGCTGCTCAGAGGGTGTTTGCGCCTTGTTTCGCTGTAGCGGCGCAGCAGATCATTGCGTCGTGCCTGCAGAAAAATCACATCCACGGCGACACCAGTATCTTCGATATCATTGAGCATGTGGGGTATTTTGCTCAAATCACCCACCAGATTGCGGGCATCAATACCCACTGCAAGCATTAGCTCGTTTTTCCCTGGTTCATCTTTTAGCTGAGTGACCAGTTCCGATAATAAGCTCGCTGGAAGATTGTCAATGCAGGTAAAGCCGACATCCTCGAGGATATTCAGTGCGGAGGTTTTGCCGGATCCGGAGCGACCGCTGATGATAACCAGGCGCATAGCTAACTCGAGCGCTCCAGCTTTGTTGCTGTGGCGTAGAGTTCTTCATTGTTGCTGCACTGGCGCAGAGATTGGCGAGAGTCGTCATCCTGCATCAATGCGGCGATTCTGGCCAATGTGGCCAGATGTTCGTCGTTTTTCTCCTCTGGAACGACCAGAGCAAAAATTAAATCTACAGGCTTATCGTCCTGGGCATCGAAGTCGATGGGCTTTTCCAGTTTGATCAGGCAGCCGTGAATACGCCTGAAGCCGGAAGCGCGACAGTGGGGTATGGCGACTCCTTCCCCTATGCCTGTGCTGCCCAGACGCTCCCGGGCAACCAGGCTGTGGAACAACTGATCGGTCTGCTCTGTATCACCACCCAGTTGCTGGGTAATAAACGCCGATAAATTTTCCAATACTCGTTTTTTGCTGGCGCCTGGCAAATTGCACAGTGTCATGTCCGGCGTCAGCACATCAGTTATTTTCATGGACTGGGTTAATGGCCTCGGTGTTTTTCTTTGTGCTTGATAAGCTGGCGATCCAGTTTGTCGGTCAGGGCATCAATTGCTGCATACATGTCTTCATGTTCTGCGTTGGCAAATAGTTCTGCCCCAGCAACAAGTACGGTGGCCTCTGCTTTTTGTACCAGTTTTTCGACGGTGAGAATAACGGCGGTGCTGGTTATCTGCTCGTAATGCCTTTCAAGTTTGGATAGTTTGGTGGTGACATAGTTACGTATAGGGTCGGTGATATCTAAATGGTGTCCACTGATGGTCATTTGCATGCAATTCTCCTTTTACTTGGCATTTTCGAATCGTTTCCTTTGGCTCGACGAGGGGATTCCCATGCTTTCGCGATATTTGGCGACAGTTCGTCGGGCAACTTGAATTCCCTGCTCCTCAAGAAGAGAGGTGAGCTTGTTATCACTCAGGGGTTTGGCGGGTTGTTCTGCACTAATCATTGTTTTTAGGATAGCGCAAACTGCAGTGGATGAACACTCCCCTCCGCCAGATGTGCCGACATGGCTGGAAAAGAAATATTTCAGCTCAAAGATTCCCTGGGGTGTGGCCAGATATTTGCTGGTGGTGACCCGGGAAATGGTCGACTCATGGAGATCCAGTTTGGTGGCAATATCTGACAGAACCATGGGCTTCATGGCTATGGGACCATGATCCAAAAAGCCCTGTTGCAGATCGATAATGGTAATGGCAACGCGCATCAATGTCTCATTGCGGCTTTCAAGACTGCGCAAAAACCAGCGGGCTTCGGCGAGGTTGTTCTTTAAAAACTGATTTTCATCGCTGTTATCTGAGCGATTTATCAGGTTGCTGTAGGTGTCGTTGATACGCAATTTGGGCATATTGCTGTCATTGAGCTGTACTCGCCAGCGCCCGGCGATTTTCTCTACATAAACATCTGGAGCAATATACTCCGCTTCGTTCACTGCCAGCGCTTCGCCGGGACGGGGATTAAGGCTGCGGATCAGCAGTAGCGCTTCTTGCAGATCATCACAGCTGTAGCCGGTTTTTTTGCTCAGGCGATTGATATCAACTGAGGCGATATCTTCGAGAAACTCGTTGACCAGTCGTATGGCCTGAGCCAGGTAGGCGGTTTCATCACTTAGCTGGTTGAGCTGGATAAGCAGGCATTCTTTGATATTGCGACCAAATATTCCGGGTGGGTCAAACTGCTGCAGGCGGTGCAATACGGCTTCGAGTTCGTCATCCTCAAGGCTATCGGTTAGCTCGGGGCCGTCTGTTGTCTCAAGGCTGTCTATTGGCTCAGGGCTGTCTATTGGCTCAGGGCTGTCTATTGGCTCAGGGCTGTTCCCCAAACCCTGAGGCTGGATATGAGCGGTGATCTCGCGCAGATCTTCGTTGATCAGGCCACTGTTATCGATAGAGTCGATAAAGGCTTCGGCGATTTCGCGGTCACGATCTGAAAACGGTGTCAGGTTGAGTTGCCAGTGCAGATGGTCTTGCAGTGACTCTGTGACTTGAAAAACTTGCTCCAGATTAACTTCGGCGCCAGTGCTACTGGAAGAGCTGCTGGATGAACTATGGTCATCCCAGTTAGCGTCTACAGGGAGATCCTGATGGCTATCCTGTTCCCAGGGAGTGTCGGCTTCAGCTTCGGTAACGGTTTGCTCGGTGGCATCGGCAGCGGTCTGGTGGGCGCTGGGATCATCGCTGTTGAAGTCGACATCACCATCGCTGTCAATATAGTCTGAGGTTGGTGCCTCTTCTTTGCTGCTATTGGTGCGGCCGTCGTCTTCGTCCATTTCCAGCAACGGATTGTTATAGAGTTGTTCGATAACTTCCTGACGCAATTCCAGAGTCGACAGCTGCAACAGGCGAATGGCCTGCTGCAATTGCGGTGTCATCGTCAGCTGTTGGCTGATCTTGAGTTGAAGACCTGGACGCATAGGTTGTTATTACTACAAAAAAGACCAGATGCAATTTTAGTGCCGAGTTATGGCAGCTGGCAATGCTGGATTTGCGAATTACCCCATTATTACAGGGTAAAGTGCTCTCCAAGGTAGGTTTTGCGCACTTTTGCGTCGCTGAGGATATGTTCTGTCGTGCCTTCGGCAATAACATGGCCTTCACCGATAATATAGGCATGCTCGCAGATATCCAATGTTTCACGCACATTGTGGTCGGTGATCAGCACACCAATACCTTTGTCCCGCAGGTGGCGGATAATACCTTTGATGTCATTGACCGAGATGGGGTCAACCCCGGCAAAGGGCTCATCCAGCAAAATAAACTGTGGGTCTGCAGCCAGTGCCCGAGCAATTTCGACGCGTCGTCGCTCTCCCCCTGAGAGGCTCATGCCAATATTTTTCGCCAGGTGAGAAATGTGGAATTCATGCATTAACTCCTCGAGGCGGTGGTTGCGCTGCTGGCGGCTGAGTTCGCTGCGGGTTTCCAGAATAGCCAGTATATTGTTTTCGACACTCAGTTTTCTGAAGATTGAGGGTTCCTGGGGGAGATAGCCGAGTCCGCGCTGGGCGCGACCATGCATGGGCAGGGAGGTGATATCCACATTATCGACGGTCACCGTGCCGCCATCCTGACCCACAAGGCCGATAATCATGTAGAAGCAGGTGGTTTTACCTGCGCCGTTAGGGCCCAGCAAGCCGACAATTTCACCCTGTTTAACTGACAGCGAGACATCTTTTACCACTGGGCGCTTGGCATAGGATTTGGCCAGATTCTGTGCTTCTAAAATTGCCATTACTCTGGACTCTCCTGCTGTTCCGTTGTTGAGTTGTCCAGATTTGAGGGTGGTATCACCAATTGGATACGTTTTTGGTTGCTGCGGTTATTACCGTTGGCTTTCCAGGTCCCTTTATTGATGTCGTAGACAATCAAATCTCCCTTAACCAATGTGCCATTGCGGGCCAGTGAGGCATTTTTTTGCAGGTTAATTTTATCCTCGCCGAGCAGGTACTCAATAATTTCGCCATGGGCGACAACAATGCCCTCATTGATATTTGGCTGGTGCCTGTAGGTTGCAGGTTCGCCCAGAGACAGTATGCGATTGACCTTGCTATCTTTATAGAAAATGGTCACTTTTTCAGCCTCAATGGAGACTGATCCCTGACGCATGATCACATTGCCGATGTATTCTGTGGGCCCAGTGGTCTGATTGCTTTCAGCGAAGTCGGATTCAATGGTAATGGGCTGGTCGCCATCGTCGGGTAGCCCGAAGCCAGCGGTTGCGGCAGCGAGACAAACCATGGCGACTAATATTCTAAATTGGCTCATGAATAGCCCGGACCTGCGATTTGATAATAAATACCTCGTTAGTGAAATTGGCATTTAGCCCGGATCCAGAAAGTTTAACCTGTGGCGATTTCAGTTTAAAGGGGCCTTTATTAGTGGCACTGTTGCTGTTGGGCAGATAGGTCATATCATCACTGGTCAAGATGGTCTGCCCTTCATCCGCTGTACTGATTGCCACCACATCGTCCTGCAGAAACACTTTGTTGCCGTTATTTGAAAGTGTGCCATGTTTGGCCTTGATACTCAGCTGATCGCTTTTAGCTGGCTCTTCAATGGTCACTATATTAGGCTGTTTGAGCGTCAGTTCTGATTTCTTGTTAAAAAACTCGGCTCTGGTTGAGGTGAGTAAAAACTGCTGGCTTCCAGAGGACGAAAACTTCAGGCTGCTGACATCGGTCATATAACTATCGGCGACAGGGACTTCTTCCACCTAGCCAGTTTGCTTGCGCATAAAGGACTCCGGTGGGCTATCCCAGATCAATAAAAAGCCACCGACAAAAAATATCAGTGCAGAGATAAGCAGCGCCTGTCTGATCATTGATAGCTGGCCAGTATTGTTTGCAGTTTTCCCTGGGCCTCAAGGATCGTTTCAGCTACTTCGCGAACGGCGCCATGGCCGCCAGTTTTAGCCGTCTGCCAAAGGGCCTGGCTGGCGTTGGTGGTGCTGCCATTAGCCGGGGTGATGCCTAGTCCAACCCGTCGAATAACCGCCAGATCAGGCAGGTCGTCGCCCATAAAGGCGATTTCATCCATGCTGATATCCATGGTTTGCAGCAGTTCGTTAAGGGCGGTTAGTTTATCTTCGCGCCCCTGAACAACCGGGTCTATTCCAAGCTCGTCAGCACGGCGCTGGAGCAGTGCGGATACGCGGCCGGTGATAATGCCCACCTGCACACCTCCCTGCTGCAATAATTTAATGCCCAGCCCATCCTGTATATTAAAGGCCTTCATCTCTTCGCCGCTGTTGCCATAGTAGAGGCGACCATCGGTCAGCACACCATCTACATCCAGCAGTAGCAGTTTGATTTTCTTTGCCGCGGTAATTACAGCGGCGGGAACGCTTTCGCCCATTAAACAACTCCTGCGCGCAAAATATCATGCATATGCAAAACGCCAATTGGATGTTGACTGTGATCTTCGACAATCAGTGCCGTGATACTGGCGCTCTCCATAATCGTCAATGCTTCGGCGGCGAGTATGGCGTCGCTGATAGTTTTTGGGTTAGCTGACATAACCTGTTCCATGGTTGCGGTGCCAATATCAATATTCTGATCAATAACACGGCGCAGATCGCCATCGGTAAACACGCCCATAAGCTTGTTGTTGCTGTCGACCACTGTGGTCATACCAAAGCCCTTCTCGGTCATCTCCAGCAGTGCGTCCTGTAATAGCTGATTGGCGCTGACTCTGGGAACCTCTGTTTCCCCATGCATAATATCGCCGACCCGCAATAGCAGTTTGCGGCCCAGAGCGCCGCCGGGGTGGGAGAAGGCAAAGTCTTCGGCGCTGAAGCCGCGAGATTCAAGCAGTGCAATGGCCAGGGCATCGCCCATCACCAATGTCACTGTGGTGCTGGTGGTGGGGGCTAAATTTAATGGGCAGGCTTCGCTGGTGACGCTGACATCAAGATTGGCACAGGCGGACTGGGATAATATTGATTCAGGGTCCCCGGTCATGCTGATCAGGGGAATGCCCAGGCGTTTGATCAACGGCAATATGGTAACTACTTCTGCGGTACTGCCTGAGTTTGAAATGGCGATCACCACATCATTTTTGGTGATCATGCCCAGATCCCCGTGACTGGCTTCGCCTGGGTGAACGAAAAAGGCTGGTGTGCCTGTGCTGGCTAATGTTGCGGCAATTTTATTGCCTATGTGCCCGGACTTGCCCATACCGGTGACAACCACACGACCTTCGCATGCCAGTATTGTCTCGCAGGCACGCTCGAAATCGCTGTTGATGCAGGGTGCCAGCTGTCCTACGGCCAGAGATTCCATCTCTATGGTGCGCAGGCCAGATTTAATAAAGTCGCTTGTTGCCATATTCAGGGTTCATCTGTGTTTAAGTTCAGTATTATAGAGCAAAACAGGTCGGGCGTATTCAGGCTTGGCCTGCCGAGATTGCGGGCCATAGCAGTACATAATAAAAGCCGTAGCCTGCCAGTAAAATCACGCCCATGGTTTTGGATATGCGTCCTGAGCTGCTGCGCAGTGCAAGTGCAGCCATAACGACCATTAGTACTGTCATTGCTGCCATAGCGGCATAGTCACGGGCAAAGACATCGGGGCTCAGAGCTACCGGAGCTATAGCGCCAGCAGAGGTCATTACCAGCATAAGATTAAAAAGGTTGGAACCCAGAATATTACCCAGAGCTATATCATGATGGCCGCGAATGGCACTCATCACCGAAGCGGCCAGTTCAGGCAGGCTGGTGCCGATGGCGACTACGGTAAGACCTATGACCAGTTCGCTGATGCCTGCATAGGCGGCAATGGATTTTGCCCCCCACACGGTAATCTCGGCACTGACCAGCAGCACTCCCAGGCCCACAGCAAACCACAGTAGCGCACTGCCAATGGGAAGTTCTGGAAGCTCTTCGGCCTCTCCGATCACTTCCGGGTTGGGGTGATTCTTTTTGTATTTGACCACTAATATCAGCAGCGGAACAATTAGCAAGCCCAGACTGATGCTCTCGCCACGACCGAGAAATCCATCATAGAGACATAATCCAGCCAGCGCTGTGATCAGTAAAAGAATCGGGGTCTCTTCCCGCAGTAAATGTTTTTGCACTGGAATAGGGGCTACCAGCGCTGTAATACCCAGTACCAGACCAATATTGGCTAAATTTGAACCCAGAGCATTGCCGACGGCCAGTTGGGCAGCATCTCTCATGGCGGCATTGATGGAGACAATAACCTCTGGCGCAGAGGTCCCCACAGAGACCACAGTCAGGCCAATAATCATGGGTGAAATGCCAAAGTTGCGCGCTGCGCCCGCACTGCCGGCAACAAACCTGTCGGCTCCCCAAAGCAGGCCTAAGATGCCCGTCACAAGGGCCAGCATGGGTAGATAGATAGCGGACATATAGTCTCCGGCTGTGTTTATTCAATAGTGAGGGAATGGTATAGTGCGCAGCCACTATTGTCAGCTCTGAAGAACTAGATTTTTGAATCCGCTGTCAAAGGAAGAGAATTTAAACGAGAAACATAATATGCGATTAATAAGAACAGGTTTGCTGAGTGCTGTGGTCGGGTTTCTGATGTCAATGTCAGCGGTAGTTTTTGCTGAGAGCGACCCAGCCATTGAGAGTGGTCCTTTTGAGAAGATTGAGCAGGTCACCGCTGAGTTGTTGGTGGTGATTGCAGACCATGCCGAGGGCTTTCCAGAGAATGAGTCGCAATATTTTCAGGCGCTGAATACTCTGCTGGAACAGCATATTGATTTCAACTACATCGCTAAATCCGTGATGGGCCGCTCGGCAAAGAGCGCGACTGGTGAGCAGCGAGTTGAGTTTGCCACCAAATTCCGCAATGGCCTGATTGAGACCTACGGTCGCGGGCTTATCGGCTATGGCGACGAGAAGATTGTGCTGCTCAACAAAGCACCGTTGAAACCGGGCCAGAGAATGGTGTCGGTAAAGCAGGAAATTCAAGCTGAAGGCGCGGTGTACCCAATGGAATACTCTATGGCCCTAAGCAAAAAAACCGGGCAGTGGAAGGCCATTAATGTTGTGATCAATGGCATTAATATGCGCAATATTTTCCGCAGTCAGTTTGCCAATGCTGTGCAGAAAGCCGGTGGCGATATTGATATGTTAATTGCTGACTGGTCAGCCGAATAATTTGTAATTGAAGAAAAGAGTTAACCTATAAATGAATCCAGATGATGTAAAAGTGCTGCTAGAGAATGCTCTGCCCGATTGCCAATTTGAGGTGGAGACCGATGGTGGCCATTTCAATATTGTCGCTATTGGTGATCTATTTGAGGGCAAGCGCCCGGTGCAGCGTCAGCAACAGATTTATGCTGCCCTCAATGAACAGATCTCTTCTGGCGCGATTCACGCAGTCAATATGAAAACATTCACTCATCAGGAGTGGAATGATCGCAGCTAATTCCTCTGCGGCTCTACTATCAAGTTCTGAGGTTATCCGATGGATAAACTGATTATTCAAGGGGGTGCAGTTCTCCGTGGAGAGGTCTGGATTTCTGGTTCCAAGAATGCGGCACTGCCGATACTCTCTGCTGCGCTGCTGTCTGAGGGCATTGTAACCATTGCCAATTTGCCCCATCTGCAGGATGTTACCACTACTATCGAGTTGCTTGGCGCCCTGGGAGTGACTGTCAGTATCGATGAGAAAATGCGTCTCGAAGTCGATACCTCGACCCTCAATAGCCTGACCGCACCCTATGAACTGGTGAAAACCATGCGCGCCTCCATTCTGGTGCTCGGCCCTATGCTGGCCCGCTATGGTGAGGCAAATGTATCCTTCCCGGGGGGCTGTGCTATTGGCAGTCGGCCTGTGGATTTGCATCTGCGCGGACTGGAAGCCATGGGCGCCACTATTGAGATTGATGAGGGTTATATCCGCGCCCGGTCTGATGGTCGCCTGAAAGGAGCCCACATTCTAATGGATATGGTGTCAGTGGGTGCCACTGAAAATTTAATGATGGCTGCGGTACTGGCAGAGGGCACTACTGTTATTGATAACGCTGCCCGAGAACCAGAGATTGTTGATCTGGCTGCCTGTATGAATGCCTGGGGCGCTGATGTACAGGGTGCTGGCTCTAATACGTTAACGATTAATGGTGTTGAAAAGCTGGCTGGGGGCTTTTATAAGGTCATGCCGGATCGCATTGAGACAGGTACCTATCTGGCGGCTGCGGCTGCCACTGGGGGTAAAGTCAAAACCACCCAGACTGATCCTGCAACTCTGGAGGCTGTGTTGCTGAAGCTTGAGGAAACCGGCGCAGTAATTACCCAGGGCGAAGACTGGATTGAGTTGGATATGCAGGGCAAGCGGCCCAAGGCGATTAACCTTAAGACCGCCCCCTATCCGGCCTTTCCCACAGATATGCAGGCTCAGTTAACGGCGGTTAATGCGGTGGCGGAAGGCACCGGCATGATTACCGAGACCATTTTTGAGAATCGCCTGATGCAGGTTCAGGAGCTTAATCGCATGGGTGCGAGCATTATTGTCGAGGGCAACACTGCCATAGTGACAGGAGTGGAAAGACTGAAAAGTGCGCCAGTGATGGCCTCTGATTTGCGCGCCTCAGCGGCGCTGGTGATTGCCGCTATGGTTGCTGAGGGTGAAACCATTGTCGATCGCATCTATCATATTGATAGAGGCTACGAATGTATTGAAGAGAAGTTGCAGCAACTGGGCTGCAAAATTAAGCGAGTACCCGGCTAAGCCGGCGAATTAAAGCTCAGCCTGAGAGACCAGATAATTGTTATGACACAGATTACCCTAGCCCTGACTAAGGGTCGCATATTAAAAGAAACTCTACCGCTGCTTGAGGCTGCGGGAATAGTGCCTGCGGAAGATATAGCCACCAGCCGCAAACTGGTATTTGCGACCAATCAGGAAGGTTTGCGCCTGCTGATTTTGCGCGGCTCCGATGTCCCCACCTATGTGCAATTTGGTGCGGCTGATATAGGTGTTGCTGGCAAGGATGGTCTTCTGGAGCATCAGGGAGACGGCTACTACGAGCCTCTGGATTTGGGTATTGCCCGCTGCAAGCTGATGACTGCTGTGCCTGTCGGCGCGAAGCCCCAGACTGGGCGTCTGCGCGTGGCAACAAAATATGTCAATGTGGCTCGCCAGTTTTATGCAGAGCAGGGTCGCCAGGCAGATCTGATCAAGCTCTATGGCGCCATGGAAATTGCGCCGATCCTTGGTTTGGCCCATGAAATCGTCGATATTGTTGATACCGGTAATACCTTAAAAGCCAACGGCCTTGAGGCTCGGGAAGAAATTGCCGATATCAGCTCGCGCCTGATTGTGAACAAGGCGGCGATGAAAACTAAATACAATGAGATTCAGTCCATTGTGGACGCGCTGCAGAGCGCAGTGGCGAATAAAGCGTGAGCAAGCCAACTATCAATCGCCTGACCAGTGCCGATCCAGACTTTCTGCCATCGCTGGATAAGTTGATCGCTTGGGATATGGTGTCAAATAGCGAGGTTGAATCCGCAGTTGCAGAGATTTTAACCCAGGTTCGTGCTCGCGGTGATGCTGCACTGATTGAGTACAGCAATCGCTTTGATCGTCGTGATTGCCAGTCGATCAGTGAATTCTGTCTAAGCTCGGAACAGCTTCAAGAGGCCCTGGCGTCTATAGATTCAGTCACCCGTGACGCGCTAGAAACAGCAGCGGCTAGAATCCGTGACTATCACAGCCACCAGTTGCAAGAGTCCTGGCAGTATCATGAGGCCGACGGCACTGTGCTGGGTCAGCAGGTGACACCACTGGAGTCAGTGGGTATCTATGTGCCCGGTGGTAAAGCCAGCTATCCCTCGTCAGTATTGATGAACTGTATTCCCGCTCGCGTCGCCGGTGTCAGCGAAGTGATTATGATGGTGCCAGCTCCGGACAATGAGCTCAGCCCGATTGTTTTGGCAGCGGCGGCCATTGCCGGTGTGGATAAGGTGTTTACCATTGGCGGTGCCCAGGCCATTGCTGCTCTGGCCTACGGCACTGAGACTGTGCCCAAAGTAGACAAGATTGTTGGACCAGGCAATATCTATGTGGCTACAGCCAAACGCAAGGTGTTTGGTTCTGTGGGTCTGGACATGGTGGCGGGCCCCAGCGAAATTTTAGTGGTTTGCGATGGCCAGACCGATCCTGACTGGATTGCCATGGATCTGTTTTCCCAGGCCGAGCACGATGAAGACGCCCAGTCTATTTTAATTGCCTGGGATGCAGACTATCTGGATGCAGTGCAGCAGAGTATTGAAAAGCTGCTGCCGGAGATGGAACGGCGGGACATTATTACCCAGTCTCTGGCTAACCGCGGTGCCCTGATTAAGGTGGCCGATGCAGGCGAAGCAGTCACCATCTGCAATCGTATTGCCCCGGAGCATTTAGAACTTTCTGTGGCAGACCCCGAGTTCTGGTTGCCCAATATCAAGCATGCAGGCGCCATCTTTATGGGCCGTCACACAGCAGAGGCACTGGGTGATTACTGTGCCGGACCCAACCATGTGTTGCCCACCTCGGCGACATCGCGATTTTCGTCGCCTCTCGGGGTGTATGATTTCCAGAAGCGCAGCTCCCTGATCTTTTGTTCTGAGCAGGGGGCCTCAGATTTGGGCCGTATAGCCTCAGTACTAGGGCGGGGTGAGTCCCTGACGGCCCACGCGCGGTCGGCGGAATACAGGATTAAAAAGTAGTATTACTGAGTAAGTATTGATATGAGCAGGTACTGGAGTGACTTTGTTAAACAGCTGCAACCCTATACTCCTGGGGAGCAGCCAAAAATTAATAATCTCACTAAATTAAACACCAATGAAAATCCCTACGGCCCATCGCCAGATGTGCTGCAGGCAATGCAGCAGCTGCTCAATGATGATCTGCGTCTTTATCCGCCCCCCAATGCTGATGATCTAAAGACGACGATTGCAGATTATTATCAGGTAAACGCTCAGCAGGTTTTTGTTGGTAATGGTTCTGACGAAGTCCTGGCGCACATCTTTAATGGCCTGCTCAAGCAGGACAAACCCATATTTTTCCCCGATATTAGTTACAGCTTTTATCCGGTTTTTTGTCAGCTTTATGATATTGAATATGAGCAGATTCCTCTAACCCTAGACTACTCTATTGATCTGCAAGCCTATCAGCGCCCCAATGGCGGGATTATTTTTCCCAACCCCAATGCACCGACGGGCAGATTGCTGGGTCTGGATGTTATTGAACAGCTGCTGCAGGCCAATCAGGACTCTGTGGTCGTGGTTGATGAGGCCTATATTGATTTTGGCGGTCAGAGCGCAGTGGCGCTGGTGGATAAATACGCTAATCTGATTGTGGTTCACACGTTGTCCAAGTCCCGCTCCCTGGCCGGTATGCGCATTGGCTATGCCATCGCCAGTACTGAGTTGGTTGAGGGTCTGGACAGGGTTAAGAACAGTTTTAATTCCTATCCGCTTGGGCATCTGCAGATCGCCGCAGCTATTGCTTCCTTTAAAGATGAGACGTATTTTCAGCAAACCTGCACCCAGGTTATTGACAGTCGTGAACAATTGGTGGAGCAGCTGCAACAGTTAGGTTTCGATGTTTTGCCATCGGCTGCCAATTTTGTCTTTGCCCGGCACAGGGACAAATCAGCCAGTGCTATGGCAGGGGAATTGCGCGAGCAGGGTTTGATAGTGCGGCACTTTAACAAGCCGCGAATTGATCAGTTTCTGCGTATTACTGTGGGTACCCCGAAAGACAACCAGCTGTTGGTAGATAGCCTCTCGGCAATTCTTGGCAGCTAGGGCTGCCTGCAATTTGCTATTTATTGGGCAATCACCGGGCGGGTGCCAGCGATTGCGGTGAGGGTAAAGGTCTCTATACCCCTGAGTATTTCAAGTTTGATGGACTGTCCCGGCATTACATCAGCAATCTGACTGGCGCTGCTGTGGCGATCTGTCACCGCGGTGCCATTAATGCCAATAACTATATCTCCTGGTCTGATGCCGGCCTTCTGAGCTGGGCCTGTATTAAACACACCATTGACCAGAAGCCCTCTGGTGGTGCTGGTATTAAAATGTCGCGCCAAATCCTGATTCAGCGGTGTTGCATCCATGCCCAGCCAGCCACGAATCACCCGACCATGTTGAATAATATCATTGAGTACTTTCTGCGCCTCATTGACCGGAATGGCAAAACTCATACCGGCGGCGCCACTGCGATCAAGTTTTGCGGTATTGATGCCGAGTAGATTGCCATAGACATCCACCAGCGCACCACCTGAATTGCCCGGGTTGATATCGGCATCGGTCTGGATAAAGTTTTCAAAGGTATTGAGGCCCAGACCATTGCGTCCGGTGGCACTAATAATGCCCTGTGTTACTGCCTGACCCAGGCCGTACGGGTTGCCAATAGCCAATACCACATCACCTATTTTTGCATCCATGGCGTCACCGATGGAGATAGGCTGCAGTTGATCTACATCTATTTTGAGAATGGCCAGGTCGGTGTCGGGATCAGTACCTACTATTTTTGCCGGGACGTCGCGGCCATCATATAGCAGCACCACAATCTCATCGACGTTGGCGACCACATGGTTGTTGGTCATAATAAAACCGTCATCCCGCACAATAATGCCCGAGCCCAATGAGCTTTGCAGACGTTGCTGCTGATAATTAAAGAAGCGCCTTATAAATGGGTCATTGAGCAGCGGGTGTGTTTTCTCCCGTCGCAACTTGCGAGTGTAGATATTGACTACTGAAGGCGCGGCGCGGCGCACTGCTGCGGCATAGGATACTGGACCCAACCAGTCTGATGAGGCGGTATCGTCTGTTTGGGCAAGATTGTTGAAGTCACTGCTGCCGCCGCGAAATTGAGGGAACAACAGCATTAACAGAGCAGCAACAAACAGGCCCGTTAGCACAGGCTTGCCAATATAATTAAAAATCCAGTCTATTTTTTGTCTATCCAGCACAGTAACGACCCTCTCAATGACGCTGATTATGGCACATTGGGGCAGTTGTTGCGTTTTTCACCGGCGGGTTACTTGCGCAGTAAATTGGATAGTTTGGGATTCGGAGCCTTGGCTGGGCGATAAATAAGCAAGATATGGCCGATTGACTGCACCAGTTCTGCCTTAAAGTTCTGGCAGATCTTATCGCTAACGGCTTTCTTAGCATCGCGATCGCCTACCGCCAGCTTTACCTTGATAAGCTCGTGGTCGCTGAGTGCGCGCTCGAGCTCGGCAGACACAGTATCAGTCAAGCCTTTTGCCGCAATGGTCACCACGGGCTTGAGATCATGTCCCAATCGACGTAAATGTTTTTTATCTTCACTGGAACTTGTCATAATGATCGGCCTAATCTCAAAGTCGGCCATTCTAGCGAAAACCTCAGCATGACGAAATCTAAAAATCGCAGTTGGATTAAACAACATGTTAAAGACCCCTATGTGATGCAGTCCCAGAGGGATGGCTATCGATCCCGCGCCAGCTACAAATTACTCGAAATAGTTGAAAAACAGCGCTTGATCCGCTCTGGCATGACCGTCGTAGATTTAGGTTCTGCACCAGGAGGTTGGTCTCAGGTGGCGGCAAAGCTTGTGGGTCACGAGGGACGGGTTCATGCGCTGGATATTTTGCCCATGGATCCGGTGGCAGGGGTGGATTTTATCCAGGGGGATTTTACCGAGGATGCCACTTTTGATGAACTGCTCGCAGTTATCGGAAATAGGCCGGTAGACCTTGTAATTTCTGATATGGCCCCCAACTTAACAGGAGCGAAAGCCGTTGATCAGCCTGCTATGATGTATTTAGCTGAGCTGGCAATTGATTTAACCTGCAGAGTAATGAAGGCGGAAGGCGTGTTTATCGCCAAATTATTTCAGGGTGAAGGCTTCGATCAGTTTGTGCGTCATGTCAGAACTGTGTTTAATACTGTCAGTCTAAAGAAACCAGATGCATCCAGAGCCAAGTCCCGCGAGGTCTATCTGGTAGCCAAGGGCCTGAAGGGCCAATAGAGAGGAATAACTTTTGAACGATTTGGTTAAAAATTTAATTGTATGGGTGATCTTAGCCGCCATCTTAATGTCGGTGTTTAATAGCTTCACCCCACAGCCTGTAGATAACAGCCTGGGTTATTCAGAGTTTGTCATGGAAGTGCAGAATGATCGGGTATCCAAGGTCTCGATCGATGGCCTGATTATCGAAGGCGAGCGTCGTGATGGCAGCACATTCCGTACAGTGCGCCCCAATGTGCAGGATCCGGGTTTGATGGGCGATCTGATCAATCACAATGTCAATGTTATGGGCAAAGAGCCTGAGACCCCAAGCCTTATTTCGCAGCTATTGGTGGCAGCATTCCCGATACTGCTGATTCTGGCGATATTTGTGTTTTTTATGCGCCAGATGCAGGGTGGCGGTGGCGGCAAAGGCGGCCCCATGAGCTTTGGTAAAAGCAAGGCCAAGCTGCTGACCGGCGATCAGATTAATACAACGTTTTCCGATGTGGCCGGTGTGGATGAAGCCAAAGAAGATGTGGGCGAACTGGTTGAATTCCTCAGCGACCCGAGCAAATTTCAGCGTTTGGGTGGCCGTATCCCCAAGGGTGTATTAATGGTCGGCCCTCCGGGAACCGGTAAAACTCTTTTGGCCAAGGCTATTGCCGGTGAAGCCAAGGTGCCATTCTTCTCTATTTCTGGTTCTGACTTTGTCGAGATGTTTGTCGGTGTTGGTGCCTCCCGTGTGCGGGATATGTTTGAGCAGGCCAAAAAGCAGGCTCCATGCATTATCTTTATTGACGAAATTGATGCTGTGGGTCGTCACCGTGGAGGTGGCTATGGCGGTGGCAACGACGAGCGCGAACAGACATTAAACCAGCTGCTGGTTGAGATGGATGGCTTTGAGGGCACCGAGGGTGTGATTGTGATCGCTGCGACCAACAGGCCAGATGTGCTGGATAAAGCACTGCTGCGTCCAGGCCGCTTTGACCGCCAGGTCTACGTGGGACTGCCGGATATTCGTGGTCGTGAGCAGATTCTTAAAGTGCATGCGCGCAAAGTGCCTCTAGATGAATCAGTGGAGCTGGGTATTCTGGCTCGAGGAACCCCCGGGTTCTCCGGTGCCGATCTGGCTAACCTGGTCAATGAAGCCGCATTGTTCTCTGCCCGTGGCAATCGCCGAGTGGTTACCATGGAGGAATTCGAGAAGGCGCGAGATAAAATTATGATGGGTGCTGAAAGGCGCTCAATGGTGATGTCGGAGAAAGAAAAGACCAACACAGCCTACCATGAAGCCGGTCACGCCATTATTGGTAGACTGGTGCCGGAGCATGACCCGGTACACAAGGTGACTATCATTCCTCGAGGCCGAGCCCTGGGTGTGACTCAGTACCTGCCAGAGGAAGATCGCTACAGCATGAATCGCCGTCAGCTTAACAGTCAGCTGTGCAGCCTCTTTGGTGGGCGTATTGCCGAGGAGTTAGTGGGCGGTATTGATGGGGTTACCACTGGCGCCTCCAACGATATTGAGCGGGCCACACAGATGGCGCGCAATATGGTGACCAAATGGGGACTCAATGAAAAAATGGGCCCTATTCTTTACGGTGAAGATGAGTCTCAGGCACCCGGCGGCGGCAATACCCATTACTCTGAGGACACCTCCCGAGAAATCGATCAGGAAGTGCGTAGTATCCTCAATGATGCTTACAGTACAGCGTCAAAATTGTTGGAGGATAATCGAGATATTCTTGAAGCTATGAAAGATGCGCTGATGGAGTTTGAGACTATTGATGCTGATCAGGTCGATGATCTGATGAATCGACGCAAGGTGCGACCACCCCAGCAATGGGATGACCATGACTCAGATAACACCTCTGGTGGTGGCAACAGTGCGGCGAAAGATTCGGTTGATGAGGGTCCAATTGGCGGTCCAGTCGAGGATCTTTGATTTTTAACTATAACTTTTGTAACAGACCTCGAAGCTCACAAGGCTTCGAGGTCTTTTTGTATCTATGAGCTTATTAAACTGCGGCAACAAAACTCTCGATCTGTCCCGCCCAGCGGTGATGGGTATTGTTAATATTACTCCGGACTCATTTTCCGACGGCGGCGCCCTGTACTCTTCTGGCAAGTTGGATCTGAGCAAGACCTTGGTTGCCATAGAGGCAATGCTGGCAGCGGGCGCAGATATTATTGATATAGGTGGCGAGTCCACAAGGCCTGGTGCTGCGCCGGTTACCAGAGCCCAGGAGCTTGACCGGGTGATGCCAATTATCAATGCAGTGAGCAGTCGTTTTGACTGTCTTATCTCGGTGGATACCAGTACAGCTGAGGTTATCAGCGAAGCCGCAGCCGGCGGCGCCCATATTATTAATGATGTGCGTGCACTACAGCGGGAAGGTGCGTTAGCGGCCGCCGCCGTCAGCGGCCTGCCAGTCTGCCTGATGCATATGCAGAATCAACCCGACAGCATGCAGCACAATCCCCAGTATGAAGATGTAGTTGCCGAGGTGTTGGCGTTTTTACATCAGCGCAAACAACAGTGCATTGAGGCTGGCATTGCAGCAGATCAAATTATGCTGGATCCAGGTTTTGGCTTTGGCAAGACTCTGGACCATAATCTGGCACTCTTTAATGGCCTGGACAAGCTTGCCCAAGCAGGTCATCCAGTGCTAGTGGGTGTCTCGCGCAAATCAATGATTGGCCAGCTACTTGACTCGGCAGTGGATGAAAGACTCATGGGAAGTGTTACCATGGCGCTTTTGGCTGCGCAGAAAATCAAGGCAGTGCAGGGCTCGCTAATATTGCGCGTCCATGATGTAAAAGAAACAGTGCAGGCGCTGCATATCTGGCAACAGGCAGAGAGTTTTGAGGACACCGAGTAAATTATGGCAAGAAAATATTTTGGCACAGATGGCATCCGCGGCAAAGTGGGTGAGTACCCTGTTACCGCAGACTTTATGCTCAAGCTGGGCTGGGCAGCGGGCACTGTGCTGACCCGCAACACTGAAGGAAAAAAACGCGTACTGATTGGCAAGGACACCAGAGTGTCTGGTTATATGTTTGAATCTGCCCTCGAAGCAGGCTTGATTGCTGCTGGTGTAGATGTTGATATGCTCGGGCCTATGCCGACCCCGGCCATTGCCTATTTAACCCGCACCTTCCGCGCTTCCGCCGGCATTGTTATCAGTGCTTCCCACAACCCGGTTGAAGATAACGGTATTAAATTCTTTGCCGCCGATGGCTATAAATTACCAGATGAAGTGGAGCTTGAAATTGAGGCTCTGATGGATAAACCGCTGGTTACCAATGGCTCCTATAGTCTGGGTAAGGCCCGTCGCCTCAGCGACGCCACTGGGCGCTATATTGAATTCTGTAAAGGTACTCTGCCTGCAGGCTATGATCTTAACGGCCTCAATATTGTTGTAGATTGCGCCCATGGCGCGACCTACCATGCGGGCCCCCGAGTGTTTAAGGAATTGGGCGCCAGCGTTATTACCATGGGCAACACGCCCAATGGCTTTAATATCAATGATCAGTGCGGCTCTACCCATATGGATGGTTTGCAGGAGGCTGTGACTGAGGCCAAGGCCGATCTGGGTATTGCCTTCGATGGTGATGGTGATCGCGTACTGTTTGTAGATGCCAATGGAGAGATAGTCGACGGTGATGAGCTTATTTATATTATTGCCCAGCATCGCCGGGCAGCAGGTAACTGCGATGGTGTCGCAGGCACATTGATGAGCAACCTTGGGCTTGAGCTGGCCCTGAAAGAGTTGGGCATTCCTTTTGAGCGCACCAAGGTGGGTGATCGCTATGTGGTTGAAGCCCTTAAGGCCAATGGCTGGGATTTGGGTGGTGAAGCCTCTGGTCATGTGCTATGCAGTGACCTCAATAGCACTGGTGACGGCATAGTTGCAGCGCTGCAGGTGATTCTGGCGCTGTCGGAGAGTGGCCAACCACTGCACCAGCTAAAGCAAGGCATGGTGAAGTTCCCCCAAACCATGATTAACGTTCGTCTGGCGAAAAAGGTTGATATCAGTGATAACCAGACGATTAATACTGCTGTTGCACAGGCAGAGCAAGAGTTGGATGGTCGTGGGCGAGTGCTGTTGCGACCCTCGGGTACCGAGCCATTAATAAGAGTAATGGTTGAGGGTGAAGATCAGGTCTTGGTGGATAGATTGGTGGCAGATATCGCCAAAATCGTCCAACAGCAGGTTGGCTAGTGGTTTATCGGCTATAAAGACCGCTTCCCAGTTGTATATTCACATCTAGTCGGGTAGCATTTGCGCCCGCTTGAGAAGCCCCTACCTTCCCCTCAGAAAAAGGAGCAGTCCGGATGGCTAAATCGCTGATAGCGGGCAATTGGAAAATGCATGGTACCGCCGCATCGGCAGCTGCCATTGCCGGGGAGTTGGCGAAGCGTTGGAATAATCAAAACTCGGTAGAGATGATTGTTTTTCCACCATTTGTCCATCTGACCTCTGTGGCTGAGGCTGTCGGGGGATCTGATGTTGCTGTAGGTGGACAAAACCTGTGTCAATTTGAGTCAGGTGCCTACACAGGCGAGGTTTCCGCGGCAATGTTGGCTGACATGGGTTGCCAGTATGTGCTCGTTGGGCATTCCGAACGGCGGGCACTGTTTGGTGAAACCAATGAAACAGTGGCAGAAAAATTTAAAGCCGCGCAGCAGGCAGGTTTGATACCAGTTCTCTGTGTTGGCGAATCGCTGCAGCAGCGACAGCAGAAGCAAACGCTAGAAATAGTAGCGCAGCAAATCAGTGCGGTGACAGAGCCTGTTGCACTGCAAGATCTGTGTCGGGCAGTGATCGCTTATGAGCCAGTATGGGCCATAGGCACAGGCGAGACAGCAACTCCTGAGCAGGCTCAGGAAGTGCATGGGGCTATTAGAGCCCAGCTTGGAGATGCAGGGCGCGAGACAACGCTGCTCTACGGTGGCAGTGTCAATCCGAGCAATGCAGTAGAATTATTTGCCCAGCCAGATATTAATGGTGGTCTGGTGGGTGGAGCCTCATTGAAGGCAGATGACTTTTTAAATATTGCACAACAACTGATCGAGCAAGAGTAATGGAACAATTTATTTTAGTATTTCACTTTGTGGTTGCAGTGGCCCTGATTGGGTTGGTTTTGCTGCAGCAGGGTAAAGGCGCAGAAGCGGGAGCCTCGTTTGGTTCCGGTGCTTCGCAAACAGTATTTGGCAGTGGCGGGGGCTGGAATTTCTTCAGCAAGATGACTGCTATTCTGGCTACAATCTTCTTTGTTACCAGTGTCAGTTTGGCTCTGGTTGCTAAAAACAGTACTGTTATTGATGAGACTCTGCTTCCTGAACTGGAGTCAATCTCCAGTCAATTACAGGAAACTGATGTGCCTGTGATGGAAACAACCGATGAACTGCCTTCCGGGGCTGGTTCTGACTTGCCAGAGTAATTGTTTTGAAAAATGCCCAAGTGGTGGAATTGGTAGACACGCTATCTTGAGGGGGTAGTGGCGAAAGCCGTGCCGGTTCAAGTCCGGCCTTGGGCACCATATCAAAGACCAGTAGCACTTGCTGGCGACCGAGAAGCCTCGTTGATCGGGGCTTTTTTGTGGGTAAATAAAAATATATGCGTTAGGTCATGACTAGAATAATTAACCAAAGCAGTCTACAGGTGAAGTCTGGAGCGCGTTGAAGTTCACTCGTCTGTCAGCGGGGCTGATCAGTCGTTTTTATTTGCCCTTTTGTAGGCGGTAAATGATGGAATAGTGGAAACTACTATGGTCGCGCTTACCACTAGCAGAAGAAAGAGGATGTTATTGTAGGACAGGATATTTAATCCAATATGCAAGCCAAATTCACTGGACAGCAGGTCGCGAGCGATGAGTAAACTGAAGTACAGCGATGCGGTGCCAATAAGCATACTCATAAAACTAATTAACAATGCTTCCAACTGTATTAGTAGAAATAAAAAAAATGCTGGTGCGCCTATCACTCTAAGTAAATGTATTTCACGTTCGCGCTCTTTGATGGATGCCAGCATCATAGCGCTTAGCCCCAAGAGCGCCGATATCAGTATAAGACCAGAAATAAGGCGCAGAGTATTCTCTAAAAGACCAATCATCTGCCACAGCTCTGCCAGAGCCACGCCGGGTAGAATGGCAGATAGAGGGTCTTTGCGGTAATTGTTAATATTCCTCTGTACTCCAAAGGTTGCCATTCGAGAGGTCAAACCAAGCATAAACGCTGTTATGCTTTTTGGCTTGAGCTCTGACAAGGGCTGAGCGGTTAATGCACTACCATGGGTTTGTATAATCTTTTGCAAGTGTGTATGAACCGCTTCTAGTCCCTGTAAACTCACACGAACTGTCTGGTCAATTGGCGTTCCCGTCGCGGATAAAATACCGGTGACTTCAAAAGGGCTGTTGCTATGCAGGCTGAAACTGGTTTGCCCCAAGCCATGAGCTAACACAATCTTATCGCCCAACTGATACCCCAGCTTTTTAGCTACCTGTGACCCCAGCACAACATCAAAGATATTTTCGAAAGATTTTCCTTGGCTGAAAGTAAGCTGGCGTTTTTTACCATAGCTAAAATATTTAAAATAATCGGTCGTTGTGCCCATTACTCGAAAGCCTTTGTGAGAATCCCCCAGTGAGATAGGAATTGACCAAGCTACCTTCGGGTCGTCACTGATATTTTGATAGGTTTCCCAATCGATATTGTTTGTGGGAGAGCCTAACCGAAAGACCGAGTAGAGTAATAGATTCAAACTGCCGGTTCTCGCCCCAACAATCAAATCCACACCTGATACAGTGCTGTTAAAGCTTTGTTTGCTCTGGCTGCGAATATGCTCCACACCCAGAAGAACAAAAATACTCACACTCATCGCCATGATGGTAAGCAATACAGAGCCTTTACGATTTATTAAACTTTTAGAGGCGAGCCGAACAAACATCAGTTTTCCTCTCTTGCTGCATTAATGTCAGATAATGCGTCAATCCGTCCAAAGTAGTTGGCTAGAGACATATCATGACTAACAAAGACTAATGTTATGTTGTGTTTGGAAACCAGTGTCATCAGTGCGGACATGAAATTATCCCGATTATTCTGGTCCAGAGAAGAGGTTGGTTCATCGGCAATT